>JAABUR0100000989.1_pt1 | contig 54332 bp, 49 predicted proteins | sample 5560091 | NCBI WGS metagenome assembly JAABUR01 (sample SAMN10711879, study PRJNA513375) | rock metagenome | isolation source: Antarctica rocks | place: Antarctica: Victoria Land, University Valley sud | reverse complement strand
GCATTGACACTCAATCGCAGGGAAGTGCCAGTCGCTGATCATGAACTACGAGCGGCTGCTCGTCGCCACATTCGGCGCGAGGGAAGGTCTGGCCGACAGCCTACGGTTCCCAGTCTTTCCTCAGCTCTCTCTCGGATGATGCCGTCGAAGCGCTCAAGGAGACACACAAGAGACTTCCGAAGCGGTTCACGAGGTACCTCGACGAGTACGACGCGATGCTCGCCGACGAGGTGCGCGGCGATTACCGGTACGACTTCCGCGTCTTGCTGATCCCGCAGGCGGGGCCGCGAACCGAGGCCGATGTCGCGATGCGGTTCGTTGGCCTCGAGGACCTAGGAAGTGCGAACGATCGTTCGCGACCAGCACGTGCCGTGAGCAACATCGACAGGCACCGACCGGGAGCGGTATGCGCGAAGGTCAGCGAAACGCTCGGTGTGCGCTTCACGCCCAGCTCCGACCATGTCCGCGCCTGGAAGTACTACGGCGTTCGCCCGGAGAGCGGCGCCGCCGACCGCACGCGCACCGACACCCGCTACCCGCATCTGGGACGAGGCCCCACGGCGACTACGTCTATACGGACGCGTGGATCCGCAAGCTCGCGACAGACCTCGCCGATGGCGAGAAGTTCTGGAGGTGATCGGCACCACCCGCTTCCCCTCACGGACATCTTGACGGACCTCGCCCCCGCCTGGGGGCTCGCGGAACGTCGCAGGATCGAGCCCAACACATGCACCGGCGCTGAGTGACACACGATGACGGCTGAACCCGCGCTGAACCCTGCGTCCGCCGTGAAGCGTCGACCGCAGCGGCCTCCGTAGCAGAGAGTGGCAATTTACAGAGATAACCGATCGATCGACAGCCGATGCACGGACTCGAACTACGCGGCCCTTTTCATCCTCGGTGAAGTGCATTCCGCGCCTTCGAAGACAACACGAAATCGCGTTATGCAGGGATTTCCTCGATCGAAAAGCCGACGCGCGGACTCGAACCGCGGACCCCTTCATTACGAGTGATACGGCGGTGCTAGAAAAGCCCTGGAAATTGCCCTCTTCGCCGTTCCAGAACAGGCCTGAACTCGCCATGAACCCGCGTTTGCACCGCCACGGGCCAAGAACCTCGTCCTAGGAGTGTCGGGACCGCTTGAGCGCCAGATCGGTTCGTCAGGGCTGGCACCCCAACGAACCGATGCGGCGGTCTTGAAACGAGAAGACCGCGCCGCCGCCAACACACCGAGCTCGTAGGTCTTCCGGCCCAGCGCCCGCTCGAGCTGGGCGACCTTGCGCCGCCGGACGATCCCGGAGGGGCGTAGCCCCGGAGGGATTGTCCGGCGGTCGGCTCAGGATGGGCCGCTCGACCAAGGAGGAGATTGGGTTGAGCGAGCAACGGAAGTATCGGAGTTGGACGGCGCAGCAGAAGCTCGAGATCGTGCTGGCCGGCCTGCGTGGCGACCGGACGGTGAAGGAGATCTGCCGCGAGCACGCGATCTCGGAGACGCTGTACTACGGCTGGCGTGATCAGCTGCTCGAGGCCGGGCGGGAGCGGTTTGCCGGCAAGGACGAGCGCAACGGCGAGAAGGAACTGCGGCGCAAGGTCGCCCAGCTCGAGCGGGCGCTGGGCCGGAAGACTACGAGCTCGAGATCGCGGGGGAAGCATTGCGAGGCTGGGAGTGAGCGAGCGCGTCGCCCGGTCTCGCGAACTGGTCGCACGCGGCTTCGCCGCGGCGACCGTGGCGCGCGTCCTGCAGATCACCCGGCAAGCGATCTACCGGGTCCCGACTCCGAGGACGGTGCCGCAGCGTCGGCCGCCGGCCGACCTGGTCGAGGCCGCGATCGTCGAGGAGGCGACCGCGAACCAGACCGACGGCTACCGGATGGTGACGGCGTTCGTCTCCCGTCGGCTCGGGCGCCCGGTCAACCGCAAGCGGGTGCTGCGGGTGATGCGGGAGCGGAAGCTGATCCAGCGCCGCCGCCCGCTCGACCGGCGGAAGCGGCCCGGCTTCTTCCGGGTCGAGCGGCCGCGGCAGCTGTGGCAGCTCGACATGACCTCGATCTGGGTCGCCGAGCACGGCTGGACGTACTTGAACGCGATCGTCGACTGCTGCACCCGCGAGATCGTCGCCTGGCAACTCTCGCTCCGCTGCCGCGCCGACGAAGCAATCGCGGTCGTCGAACAGGCCGTCGCCACCCATGGCATCCAGCCAGGCGAGCTCGTGCTCGGCACAGACAACGGCTCGGCGTTCACCGCCCGCCGCTTCCGCGGCCGGCTCGCCGAGCTCGGGATCCGCCATCGCCGCGGCGGCTACCGCGACCCCGAGAGCCAAGCCTTCATCGAGTCCTGGTTCGGAAAGCTCAAAGAACGGGAGGTGTGGCTGAACGAGTACGAGACCCTGGACGACGCCCGACGAGGGATCGGCGGCTACGTCGACCGCTACCACCACCGGCCCCACAGCGGCCTGAACTACCGGACGCCTCACGAGGTCGCCCGGACCTGGAAGGATCAACCGGAACTACAAAAACAAGCGGCCTAGCCTGTCAACACCGGCGGGGAGCAGGTCAATCAAGACCACCTTCGACCCCAAGACCCTCCGCAACCCCGGCAAGAAACACTAGCCAGGCGTTCGCCTTTCTAAATCCTTTACTTGCAACAGCGACTATAGATTCTGTAGTTTTAGCTGATGGACGCAACCCGGAAGGGTGTTGCACGTTGTGAGTGACAGGCGCTACTACATGGCCTGCCTCGACCTCGCCGGTCGCAGCTGCCTCGTCGTCGGCGGTGGGAGCGTGGCGCACGAGAAGATCCTCGGCTTGCTGGACTGCGAGGCGCGCGTGACGGTCGTCGCGCGCCGGGTCTCGGACGACGTCGCCGCACTTCCCGTCGAGCTGCACGAGCGCGCGTACGAAAGCGACGACCTCGACGGCCGTTTCCTCGTCGTTGCCGCGACGAACGATGAAGCGCTCAACCGGCGCGTTCACAGCGATGCCGAGGGGCGATCGCTGCTCTGCAACGTGGTCGACGTGCCGGAGCTTTGCACCTTCATCCTGCCGGCCGTGCATCGCGTGGACCCGATCGCTGTCGCCGTCTCCACCGGCGGCGCGTCTCCCGCACTCGCAAAGCGCATCCGCGACGACATCGCGGCCGTGGTGGGCGACCGGCACGCCGGGCTGGCCCGCGAGCTCCGCTCGCTGCGCCCGTGGGCGAAGGAGCACTTTGCGACGTATGAGCAGCGGCGCGCGTTCTTCGACGAGCTCGTCGCGCGAGAGCTCGCGTGACGGTGCACCTCGTCGGCGCCGGCCCCGGCGATCCCGGGCTTGTGACCGTGCGCGGACTCGAGCTCATCCGCACCTGCGACGCGCTCGTGTACGACCGGCTCGCCGCGCGGGTGCTCGTCGACGAGGCGCCCGCCGGCTCGATCCGCATCTCGCGTGAATCCCTCTCGCAAGACGAGATCGACGAGCTCCTCGTCGCCTGGGGCCGGCGCCGGCTCGAGGTCGTGCGCCTGAAGGGCGGTGACCCCTTCGTGTTCGGCCGCGGAGGTGAGGAGGCGCTCGCTCTGGCGCGCGCCGGGATCCCCTTCGAAATCGTCCCGGGCGTCTCGTCGCTCGCCGCAGTGCCGGCCGCGGCCGGGATCCCGATCACGCATCGCGGGCTCGCCTCGCAGGTCACCGCCGTCTCCGGCCATGACGACGCCACACTCGATTACGAGTGGCTCGCCCGGTCGCGCGGCACGATCGTCGTCTTCATGGGACTCGAGCGGCTCGGCGCCATCGCCCACGGTCTCGTTGCCGCAGGCAAGGACGCCGGGACGGCCGCCGCCGTGGTCGCACGGGGGACGACGGACGAGCAGCGAGTCGCGGTCGCGTCACTTGCGACGATCGCCGAGGCCGCGCGCCTCCTCGAGTCGCCGGCGCTGCTCGTCGTCGGCGACGTGGTGCGTGTGCGCTCGCTTCTCGCCGAAGCGATGACACAGGAGCTGTTGAGCGCATGACCCGGCGGATCGCGCCCACGAAGCCGCGCGGATAGCCTCGCGGCGTGAAGGTCATCTGCTTGCCCGGCGACGGCGTCGGGCCCGAGATGATGGACGTCGCGCGTCGCGCGCTGAACGCGCTCGCGCCCGATCTCGAGCTCGAGGAGCACCTGTTCGGAGCCTCGGCGATCCGCGCCGTCGGCGATCCGCTTCCCGAAGAGACGCTCGCCGCCTGCCGGCAGGCCGACGCGGTCCTGAAGGGGCCGATCGGCGACCCAGAGTTCGACGCGGCGCCCGTTCGCCCGGAGCAGGGACTGCTGCGGCTGCGCAAGGAGCTCGACGTCTACGCGAACCTCCGGCCCGCCGTCCGCGGCGACGTCGACCTGCTGATCGTCCGCGAGCTCGTCGGCGGTCTCTACTTCGGCGCGAGCGGCGTTCGGGAGGACGGGACTGCCTTCGACACGTGCGAATACACGTCGGCGCAGGTCGAGCGCGTCGCCCGGCGCGCATTCGACCTCGCGCGGACTCGGCGGCAACACGTCACGTCCGTCGACAAGGCGAACGTCCTCGAGACGTCGCGCCTCTGGCGTCGGGTCGTCGACGAGGTCGCGCGCGACTACGACGATGTCGTGCTCGAGCACATGCTCGTCGACAACGCCGCCATGCAGCTCGCGTCCTCACCAGAGCGCTTCGACGTCCTCGTCATGGAGAACATGTTCGGTGACATCCTCTCAGACCTCGCCGCCGCCATGACCGGCGGGCTCGGCCTCGCGCCGTCGGCGAGCCTCGGAGACGCCGGTGCCGGACTCTTCGAGCCGGTCCACGGCTCGGCGCCCGACATCGCGGGTCGCGGCATCGTCAACCCCGCGGCCATGCTCCGCTCGACGGCACTCCTGCTCGAGCACGGTTTCGGCCGGAGCCCGGAGGCGCGTGCGCTCGAGAAGGCGGTCGACGCGGCTCTCGCAACTGCGCCGACGCGCGACCTCGGCGGGGACGCGACGACGAAGGCGTTCGGCGCGGTTGTGCTCGCTGGATGCTGACGAGCGCCGACGCGCCGCTCCGTCGCGACATCCGGCTGCTGGGCGACGTCCTCGGCCGCGTACTCGTCGAGCAGAGCGGCGAGGGCCTCTTGGAGGACGAGGAGCGCATCCGGGCGCTCGCGCGTGAGGCGCGGCGCGGGCGCGGGCAGGAGCCGCTGCGTCAAGCTGTCCGCGGACTGACCCTCGACCGCCAGGCGGACGTTCTGCGTGCGTTCGCGGTCTACTTCCAACTCGCGAACATCGCCGAGCAGCACCACCGGCTGCGTCGGCGCCGCCAGTACGAACACGCACCACGCGAGTCGCTCGCAGAGGCACTGGCGCTGCTCGAAGCACACGGCGCCGGCGACGAGGAGCTCGCGAGTGCCGCGGCACGCATCTCGCTCGAGCTCGTGCTGACGGCGCATCCGACGGAAGCGGCTCGCCGAACCGTTCTCGCCGCGCACGTACGAATCAACGAGCTGCTCGACGGGAACGACGCCGGCCTGCTGCCGCAGCTCGAGATCGAGGAGCGACTCGCCGAGGAGGTGACGATGCTCTGGCAGACGGACGAGGTACGCGAACAACGGCCGCGGGTCGCCGACGAGATCCGCAGCGGCCTGTGGTTCTTCGAGGAGAGCCTGCTCGATGCGGCTCAGCGACTCGTTGCTGCCTTCCGGCGGCACTTCCCCGACGCGCCTGTGCCGCTGCATTTCGGATCGTGGATCGGCGGCGACCAGGACGGGAATCCGGCGGCGGGGCCGGACACGATCGAGGTCGCGCTTGAACGCGCCCGCGCGCTCGCCCTCGACCGCCTTCGGACGGAAGTGCGTGCGCTCGCGATGACGCTCGGCCTGTCCTCGTCGCTCGCCGGCGCAACCCGTGAGCTCGCAGAGTCGCTCGCGCGCGACGAGCGCGAGCTACCGGAATACGCGGCGCAACTCGGGGCGCAGAACGAGGGCGAGCCGTACCGGCGCAAGCTGTCGTTCGTCTGGTGGCGACTCGGCAACGACGGCTACCTCTCCGTAGCGGAGCTTGCGGCCGACCTTGACGCAATCGACCACAGCCTCCGGGCGCACCGGGGCACGCGTCTCGCCGACGGCAGACTGGCGGCGCTCCGACTGCGCGTCGAGCTTTTCGGCTTCCACCTCGCGAAGCTGGACGTCCGCGTGCACGCACGCGAGCTGGCGAACCCCGACGAGCGCCTGCGCGACACCTTGGCCGCAGTCCAGCGCGCACGCGCGCGGCACGGGTCCGCGGCGCTCGATACCGTCATCGTCTCAGGGACGTCCTCTCCGCAGGACGTACTGCGGGTGCTCGACCTCGTGGATGAGCCGCTCTCGGTTGTGCCGCTCTTCGAGACGATCGACGATCTCGAGGCAGCGGCGGGCGTCGTCGACGCGCTCCTCGACGACGAGCGCTTCGCCCGCAACGGCCGCATCGAGGTAATGGTCGGTTACTCCGACTCCGGCAAGGACGGCGGCTACCTGGCGGCGCAATGGGCGATCTGGCGCGCGCAGGAGGAGCTGGCGGCGGTCGCTGCGCGACATGGTGTCGAGCTGACCATCTTCCACGGCCGTGGGGGCAGCGCCGGCCGCGGCGGCGGCCCGACCCACGCCGCAATCCTCGCGCAGCCTCCGGGCCACCCGCCGGGGAGACTGAAGATCACCGAGCAGGGCGAGACCATCTCATTCAAGTACGGGCTCCGCGAGCTCGCATATCGCAACCTCGAGGCGGCGCTCGCCGCGACTCTGCTGTCGGCCCTTCCGGAGTTCACGCACGCAGCGCCGTCGGCGGAAGCACGAAGGACGATGGACGCCTTCTCCCAGCGCGGCCTGCGCGCTTATCGGGAACTCGTCTGGGACGATCCGGCATTCGTCGACTTCTTCCGCTCGTTCACGCCGATCGACGAGCTGGCGCTCCTCCAGATCGGCTCGCGCCCGGCCCAGCGGCCCGGCGACGACTTCCTCGGATCGCTCCGCGCGATTCCCTGGGTGTTCGCATGGACGCAGAACCGCTGCCTGCTCCCGTCCTGGTACGGCTGCGCCACCGCGCTCGCGCCACTCGTCGATGACGACGCCGGCGTCGATCTCCTGCGTGGCCTCTACCGGGACTGGGCGTTCTTCCGCTCGCTCGTCGAGAACCTCGAGATGACCCTCGCGAAGTCGCGGCTCGAGATCGCCGAGGGCTACCTCGAGCTCGTGCCGCAGAGCCCGGACGCAGACCGGATCTGGCAACGCATCCGGCAGGAGCACGGTGCAGCTGTCCGGGCCGTGCTCGCGATCGTCGAGGCAGACGAGCTCCTCGACCGGCATCCCGTCCTCCAGCGTTCAATCCGACTCCGGAACCCGTACGTCGACCCGATGAACGCAATCCAGGTCGACCTGCTCCGCCGCTATCGCGCCGCGGCCGACGACGGGCGCGAGCAGGTCAGGCGCCCGCTCGTGCGCTCGATCGCCGGCATCGCCGCCGCGCTCCGCAACACTGGCTAGGCCCGTGGCTTGCCCGACTCAGCGGGATACGACCCGAAGACGACGAGCCGTCGCGTCATCGCGCGAACCTCGGCGAGCGTCGCGTGGACCTCGTGGTCGAGCGGATGCCCGGCGAGGACGGCGTCGAAACGGTAGCGCCAGGCCGTCTGGGGGATCGGTCGTGAGACGAGCTGGAGCAGGTCGATCCCGTGCCGCGCGAACGGCTCGAGCGCGCGGTGCAGGGCGCCCGGCCGGTGGTCGGTCACGAAGGAGAACGCGGTGCGAAACGGCATGCCGTTCCTGTCGACGCGCGTCCAGGTCGCGATCGAGACAAAGCGTGTATACGCCTCCGGGTGGTCGCCGACGTCGGCCTCGAGCACGGTGAGCCCGTACAGCTCAGCCGCTCGGTCGCTCGCGATCGCCGCCTCCCCCTCGGCGCCGCTCTCGGCAACGTGCTTCGCAGCGTCCGCCGTCGTCGGCATCGCGATCACAGTCGCATTCGGGAGCCGTGCGAGCAAATCGCGGCACTGATCCAGCGCCACCGGATGCGAGTAGATCACCCGCACCTCCTTCGCCGCGAGCTCACTCGCCGCGAGCAGGAAATGCCGGATCGGCAGCACCGCCTGGCCCACGATCGAGAGCGGCGAATCCCAGAGCAGATCGTGTGTCTCAGTGACCGGCCCAACGAGCGAGCTCTCGATCGGCAGCACGCCGAACTCGACCTCCCGTGCGGCGACGGCCTCGGCTACGGCGCGAAACGACGGGAGCGGCAGCAGCTCCTCGCCCGGGAAGAGCGTGGCGCACGCAACGGCACTGTGCGCGCCTTCGCGGCCCGGGTAGCCGATCACGGCGGCGCCATCTCGTCAGAGCGTAGAGGATCGGCTACAGGAAGCGGCGGCCCGATCTCCGAACGCGGGTGTGCGCGGCCCGCTGCCTGGAGGGCGCGACGATAGGCCGCGACGACCGTGGCTCCACTCGCCATCACCTCGCCTGTTGAGCGCATTTCGATGCCTCGGTCGGCGGCGCCCGCAAAGCGTTCGGCGGGGAAGATCGCTTCCTTGGCCCACGCCCGCTCGGGCACGGCGCGCTCGGGCAGCCCGAGCTCGCCGAGTGACGCTCCGAGCAGGAGGCGGCAGGCGTGGTCGACGAGCGGCACGCCCGTCGCCTTCGCGACGAAAGGCACCGTTCTCGAGGCGCGCGGGTTCGCCTCGAGGACGTAGAGCTCGCCGCTGTTCAATCCAGTACGAGGCAGCGCGAGCTGGAGGTTGAGTAGACCGCGGGCGCCGAGGGCCGCGGCGAGACGGCTCGCGAGCACCCGGATCTCCGCTTCCAGCGCGGGCGAGACCGAGGGTGCGGGAATCACGCACGCCGAATCCCCGGAATGGACGCCTGCGCGCTCGACGTGCTCGAGGATCGCCGCGACCCAGGCATCCGTTCCGTCGCAGAGGATGTCGACGTCGAGCTCGAGGGCGCCTTCGTGGAAGCGGTCGATGAGCGCGGCACCACCGAGGTCGAGGTCCTCGGGGCCGCGCGCGACCCGCATCCCGGCCCCGCCGATCACGTACGACGGGCGCACGAGCACCGGATAGCCGAGCTCCGCCGCGACCGCTCGCGCCTCGGCCGTCGTCTCCGCTGTCGCCCATTCGGGCGCGCGCAGGCCGAGCTCGCCGAGCAATGCGCCGAAGCGGCCGCGATCCTCGGCGACCTCGATTGCGGCGAGCGGATCGCCGAGCAACGTCACGCCCTCCGCCGCGAGCGCGGCCGCGAGCCCGAGTGGAGTCTGCCCTCCGAGCGAGACGACGACTCCGAGTGGACGCTCGAGCTCGACCACGTCGAGCACCCGCTCGAGCGTCACGGGCTCGAGATAGAGGCGATCGCAGGTGTCGTAGTCGGTGGAGACCGTCTCGGGGTTCGAGTTGACGAGGACGACCTCGTGGCCGAGCCGCCGGAAGGCCTGCGCAGCGCGAACGCAGCAGTAGTCGAACTCGATCCCCTGACCGATCCGGTTCGTGCCGGACCCGAGAACGACGATCGTCCCGGCTCCGGTCGCGTCGCCGTCGTCGTCGCCCGTCTCGTACGAGAGGTAGTAGTACGGCGTCCGGGCCTCGAACTCGCCCGCACACGAGTCCACCGCGAGCCTCCCGGGTCGTCCCCTGCGGCCGCGCACCTCGCGCTCGCCGATTCCGAGCAGGCGCGCGATCCGCGCGTCGGGCAGGCCGAAACGCTTGGCCGCAGGGATGTCACCGCTTGCCGCGAGCTCCCGCTCCGCGTCGCGAATCGACTCGAGCTCGCCGACGAAGTACGGGTGCAGGCCCGGGATCACAGGCAGCGCGTCCCCCGCCTCGACCCCCTCGAGCGCCTTCAGGAGCGCCTCCGGGAGGGTGCGCCCGAGCCCGAGCGCCTCCCCGACGGCCCGCATCTCCGTCCCCAGGGTCGCGTTCGCGCCGGGAAAGCGGTCGAAGTCGAATCGAGGCGCCTTGACGGCGACGTAGTCGAGCGCAGGCTCGAAGGCGGCGCTCGACGCCCGCGTGATGTCGTTCGGAAGCTCGTCGAGCGTGTAGCCGACCGCGAGCAGCGCTGCGAGCTTCGCGATCGGGAAGCCGGTCGCCTTCGAGGCGAGCGCCGAGGAGCGCGACACGCGTGGGTTCATCTCGATCAGCACGAGCTCGCGGGAAACCGGTTCGTAGGCGAACTGGACGTTGGCGCCGCCGGTGGCGACTCCGATCGCGCGAATGCACGTGAACGCCGCGTGCCGGAGGCGCTGAAGCTCGCCGTCCGGCAGCGTCTGCTGCGGCGCGACCGTCCACGAGTCGCCCGTATGGACGCCGACCGGGTCGAGGTTCTCGATCGAGCAGACGACGACGCAGTTGCCGGCCGTGTCGGCGACGAGCTCGAGCTCGAACTCCTGCCAGCCCTCGAGCGAGCGCTCGACGAGCACCTGGGAGATCGGACTCGCGCGCAGGCCGAGCTCCACCTGCCGGTGCAATTCGCCCTCCGTTTTGACGATCCCGCCGCCACGACCGCCCAGAGTGAACGCCGGGCGAACAACGGCGGGCACGTCGATGCCGGCGAGCTGGTCGAGTGACGTCACCACCACGCTCTGCGGAACCGGCAGATCCGCAGCCCGCATGGTCTCGCGGAAGAGCTGCCGGTCCTCCGCGCGCCGGATCGCGTTCAGGTCGGCGCCGATCAGCTCGACGTCGTACTCGGCGAGCACCCCGGCCTGCGAGAGCTCGACCGCGAGGTTGAGGGCGGTCTGGCCGCCGAGCGTCGGCAGAAGCGCGTCCGGCCGCTCGCGCGCCACGATCGCAGCCATCGTCGGCAGGTCGAGCGGCTCGAGGTAGGTCGCGTCGGCCCACTCGGGGTCGGTCATGATCGTCGCCGGGTTCGAGTTGACGAGGACGACGCGATACCCCTCCTCGCGCAAGACACGGCACGCCTGCACGCCCGCGTAGTCGAACTCGCAACCCTGGCCGATGCGGATCGGCCCGGAGCCGACGATCAGGATGCTGCGTAGGTCCGTGCGCTTCGGCATGCCGCTGCGATCTCGTCGAAGAAGGGTAGGGCGTCGTGCGGGCCGGGCGCCGCCTCGGGGTGGAACTGGAGCGTCCTGAAGTCGTCGCCGGCGAGGCCCTCGACTGTGCCGTCGTTGAGCGAGAGGTGGCTGACCTCGGCCTCGTCGCCGGGCGCGACCGCGAAGCCGTGGTTCTGGACGGTCACGAGGACGCGGCTCGAACCCGTGACCCGGACCGGATGGTTGGCGCCGCGGTGGCCGAAGGGGAGCTTGAAGGTCTCGAGCCCGAGCGCGAGCCCGACGAGCTGGTGCCCGAGACAGATCCCGAAGAGCGGCACGCGGCCGAGCAGGTTCCGCACCGTCTCGATCGGCCCTGTGAGCTGCGCGGGGTCGCCCGGCCCATTGCCGACGAGGACGGCGGCCGGGTCGAGCTCGCGCACCTGCTCGGCCTCCCAGGTGCCGGGAACGACGACGGCCTCGACTCCCGTCTCGGCGAGTCGCCGCACGATCGACCGCTTGCAGCCGTAGTCGAGGACGACCACGCGGGGGCCGGCGCCGACACTGAACGGCTCCGCGACGCACGCCTCGAGCGCGGGCGGGGGCGAAGCGAGCTCGGGCTCGGCCCGCATCCGCGGCCAGTCCAGATGCGGTTGGGCGAGCGCGCGGGCGTGCAGCTCTTCGGGCGAGGCGGGACCGAGCGCGCAGCGCATAGCGCCGTCCTCGCGCAGCCGCCGCACGAGCGCACGCGTGTCGACCTCTTCGAGCGCGACGACCCCTCGGCCAGCGAGCCAGCCCGACCACTCAGGTCGCGCTCGGCGCATTACGACTCCCTCCGTCCAGACCCGCCCGGACTCGAGCAGCGACTCGTCGACTCCGTAGTTGCCGACGAGCGGGTACGCGAACGTGAGGACCTGACGGGCGTAACTCGGGTCGGTGACCGCCTGCTCGTAGCCCGCGGAGGCGGTCGTAAAGCACGCCTCTCCCGCCGCGACGTCGGCCGTGCCGACCGAACGGCCCGGAAAGACCGTGCCGTCTTCGAGGACGAGGAAGGCAGCCTGCATGATTTGCATAATACACAACCTGTCTGCATACTAGGCGTATAGCTGCAATCGAAACCGCAATCCTCGGCGCGTCGGGTTACTCCGGACAGGAGACCCTCGACCGCGTTCTCGCTCATTCCGACCTCGATCTCGTCGCGCTCGGGTCGGACTCGCTCGCCGGACAACCGGCAAGCGTGCTCGACCCACGGCTTGCTTCGACCGTCCCGCGCTTTGTCGCGAATGCGGAGGCCCTCGCAGCAGGCGCGGAGCTGGTGTTCTCGTGTCTCGACCACGAACGTTCAGGTGCGCTCCGTGCCGCGCCCGGCACCGTGGTCGTCGACCTGTCGGGGGCGCACCGGCTCAGAGACCCGTCTCTCTACCCGACCTGGTACGGCTTCGAGCACCCCTCCCCGGAGACGCTCGGCGATTGGAGCTACGCGCTCCCTGAGCTCCTCCCGCCGGCCGGCCCGCTGATCGCGAATCCTGGTTGCTACGCGACGGCGGTCCTGCTCGCGCTCATCCCGCTCGCCGGCACGATCAGGTCGGGCGGCGTCGCCGTTGACGCGAAGTCCGGCGTCTCAGGGGCCGGCAAGTCGCTGCACGCGAGCTCGCATGCGGGTCACGTGCTCGAGAACGTCTCTCCGTACAAGGTGGGCTCGCACCAGCATGCGCCCGAGCTCGAGCAGGCGCTCGGCTATCCCGTCTGCCTCGTCCCTCATCTGCTCCCGGTCCGCCGCGGCCTGATCGCAACCTGCTACGTCCGGCCTTCCGGCGACCTGCCCCCAACCGCAATTCGAGACGCGCTCGAGGCAGCCTATGCCGCGTCGCCCGTGGTGACCGTCCTCCCGGAGGAGGTTGTCCCGGAGCTCTCGCGCGTCCAGGGCACCGACGGCGCCGAGCTCGGGATCTTCACCGACCGTGCGACGGGCACGGGAATCGTGATCTGCGCCCTCGACAACCTCGGCAAGGGCGCCGCCGGCCAGGCCGTCCAGAACGCGAATCTCGCGCTCGGCCTCGACGAGACCGCGGGCCTGCGGCTCTCTGGCGTGCTCGTATGAGCGTGACCGCTGCGCAGGGCTTCGTCGCGTCCGGGGTCCATGCAGGGATCCGGCGGAACGCAAAGGATCTCGCGCTCGTGCGCTCGACAGCCCCTGCCGTGGGCTCTGCGATGTTCACCGTCAACCAGGTACAGGCCGCGCCGCTCGTCATCTCGAAGGCGCACCTCGAGCTCGCGCAGCCGCAGGCGGTCGTCGTCAATTCGGGCGTCGCGAACGCCGCCACCGGCGAGCGGGGAGAGCTCGACGCCCTCGCGACCGCCGCCGAGGCGGGGCGGCTCCTCGACCTCGAGGCGGAGGAGGTGCTCGTCCTCTCGACAGGCGTGATCGGCGTGCTGCTCCCGTTGGACAAGGTGCTCACCGGCCTTCGCTCGGCCGCGCCCGCCCTCACAGCCCATGGCGGCTCCGACGCAGCCGAGGCGATCCTGACCACAGACACCCGGACGAAGCAGGCGGAGGTGTCGCTCGAGGGCTTCACCGTTGGTGGAATGGCGAAGGGATCCGGAATGATCCACCCACAGCTCGCGACGATGCTCGCCGTGATCACCACGGATTACCCGCTCGAGCCGGGAGAGCCGCTCGACCTCCTCCGCCCGGCCGTCGATGTGAGCTTCAACTCGATCACCGTGGACGGCGAGTGCTCGACGAACGACGCTGTCTGCCTGCTCGCGAACGGCTCCAGTGGGATTCACCGCACGCCCGCGAGCGACACGGCGTTCGCGCTCGCGCTCGCACAGGTGTGCCGGAGTCTCTCCGCGCAGATCGTGGCGGACGGCGAGGGCGCGACGGTGCTCGCCGAGATCGAGGTGTCCGGCGCGGTCGACGACGGTCAGGCGCGAGCGATCGCGGCCCGGATCGCGACCTCGCCGCTCGTCAAGACAGCTCTCTTCGGCCACGACGCGAACTGGGGGCGAGTCCTCTCCGCCGCAGGCTCGGCTCCTCACAACGGCGGCTTCGCGCGCGTCGATTCGGCGCTCGTCTCGCTCTCGTACAACGGCACTTCGGTGCTCGAACGCGGCTCGCCGCAGAGCGCCGAGCCGGACGTCTCGCACGGCGTCTGCCGGATCGAGCTCGACCTCGGACTCGGCGGCGGTCGCGCGAGCTACCTGACGAGCGACCTCTCCTATGAGTACGTGCGGATCAACGCGGATTACCGGACGTGAAGATCGTCGTCGTCAAGGTCGGGGGGGCCGTCGCAGGCGACTCCGCCGGCGCGATTCTTGCGCTCGCGCAGCGTCATCGCGTCTGCGTTGTCCACGGAGCGGGCCTACAGATCTCCGCCGAGATGGCACGGCTTGGAATTCCCGTCAGGTTCGTCAACGGCCGCAGGGTCACGAGCGTCGAGGGGCTCGAGGTCGTGCGTCGCTGCCTGGCCGCGGTCAACGCGGACGTCTGCGCGGCGCTGGGCCAGCTTGCGGTACCACTCTTCGGTGACGAGATCGGCCTGCGTGCGACGCCCGCTCCGAAGCTCGGGCTCGTCGGCGAAGCGCTCCAGAGCAGGCCGGCAGCTGTCACCACAGCGCTCGGCGCAGCTCTGATCCCAGTCGTAGCCCCGCTCGCCGTCGGTCCGCTGAACGTGAACGCAGACGATGCAGCAGCCGCGCTTGCGATTGGGCTCGGCGCAGAGCGGCTCCAGTTCCTCAGCGACGTGCCGGGTCTCCTGCTCGGCGGCAACGTCGCCGGCTCGGTCGGGGCGGGCGAGGCGGAGCGCCTGCTCGACACGGGTGTGCTCGTCGGCGGAATCGTGCCGAAGCTCCGCGCTGCGATCGCGGCGGCTCGTGGCGGGGTCGAGGCCGAGATCGGCAGGACGGCGGTGCTCGCGTGACCTCGCTGGCGACGTTCCCGGCGCTGCTGCCGACCTACGCGCGCGCGGACGTCACCTTCGTCTCGGGCGAGGGCTGCTGGGTCACGGATACCGACGGAAAGCGCTATCTCGACCTGCTCGCCGGGATCGCGGTCGTCTCGCTCGGGCACTGCCACCCGGAGCCGCTCGCGGCGGCGCATGCTCAGCTCGACGCGCTCTGGCACGTGTCGAACCTCTACGGCACGGAGCCGATGGCGAAGCTCGCTTCGATCCTCTCGGAGCGCTGTGTTGCTTCTGGCTGGGGCGGATCGCGCGCCTTCTTCTGCAACTCCGGCGCGGAGGCGATCGAGGCTGCGTTGAAGTGGGCGCGCAAGGCAACGGGAAAGCCGGAGATCGTCGCTCTCGAGAACTCCTTCCACGGCCGGACCCACGGCGCGCTCGCCGTGACCGGCCAGCCGGCGAAGCGCGCCGCCTGGGAACCCCTGGCTCCCGCCGCCCGCTTCGCGACGATGAACGACATCGCATCGCTCGCGGCCGCCGTGGGCTCGGAGACGGCGGCGATCCTGATCGAGCCAGTTCAGGGCGAGGGTGGGATCCACACGGCCGAAGCGGAGTTCCTGGCCGCGGCCCGCGCTCTCGCCGACGAGCACGGCGCCCTCCTCGTCTACGACGAAGTGCAGTGCGGCGTCGGACGAACCGGGACGTTCTTCTCTTGGGAGCGAAGCCGTGTGGCCCCCGACGCACTCACGCTCGCGAAGGGCCTCGCGAACGGCCTGCCGATCGGCGCCCTCCTCGTTGCGGACAGCGCCCCGGAGGCCTTTGGCGCCGGCGACCACGGCAGCACGTTCGGCGGCAATCCCGTGGCCTGCGCGGCCGCGTGCGCCGTCGTCGAGACGCTCGACGAAGCGCTGCTATTCGACGTCGGCCTGCGGGGCCACCAGCTGGCCTGCGGCCTCGCGGCGCTGCCGGGAGTGCTCGAAGCTCGGGGCCGGGGTCTGATGCTCGGCGCCGAGCTCGACCGGCCCGCCGGTCCGGTCGTCGCCGCCGCACTCGAGGCGGGCCTGCTCCTCGGCACCGCAGGCGAGACCGTGCTGCGGCTGACGCCGCCTCTCACGGTGAGCCCCGCGGAGATCGATCTCGGCCTGAGCCTTCTCCGGGAGGCGCTCGGATGACTCTGCCCGCCGCGCTCGCCGTCGACCTCGGTGGCCGCTCCCTCCTGCGCACCGGCGACCTCACCGCGGCCGAGCTCGAGGCCGTTCTCGACCTCACCGACGAGCTCAAGGCAGCGCCGCGCGGTGCCTACCGGCCGCTCGAGGGCAGGACGCTCGGCCTCCTCTTCCGGAAGCCCTCGACGCGGACGCGAGTCTCGCTCGCTGCGGCGATGGCCCAGTTCGGCGGGACCGCGATCGACCTGCCCGGCGACCAGCTTCAGCTCGCCCGGGGCGAGTCCATGGATGACACCGCCCGCGTGCTCTCGGGCTACCTCGATGCGGTCGCGATCCGCACGTTCGCGCACGCGGAGCTGGAGGCGTTCGCGGACGTCGCGAGCATACCGGTGCTGAACGCGCTCACCGACGAGGCGCACCCGCTCCAGGCGATCGCCGACGTCCAGACGATCCGCGAGCGGCTCGGAGGCATCGAGGGGGTCACGGTGGCATGGGTCGGCGACGGGAACAACGTCTGCGTCTCGCTCGCGGAGGCCTGCGCGCTTCTCGGCGCGACCTTCGTCTGCGCCTCGCCGGAGGGCTACGAGCCGCCGGGAGTCCCGTTCGTGCGCGACCCGCGCGAGGCAGTCGACGGAGCCCACGTCGTCGTCACCGACGTGTGGGCGAGCATGGGCAACGAGCCCGAGCGCGAGGCGCGTCTGCGCGCCTTCGCCGGATACGGCGTCGACGCCGCGCTGCTCGCGATTGCCGACCGCGAAGCGATCGCCCTCCACTGCCTCCCGGCGCACCCGGGCGAGGAGATCACGGCGGAGGTGCTCTACGGGCCGCAGAGCGCCGCCTGGGACGCGGCGGAGAATCGGCTGCACACGGCGAAGGCTCTCCTCGCGCTGACTCTCTGACTAGTGCTGCATCGGGCGATATGCTATTTTGGCGCATAAGATGCAGAGACGCCAACGTCAGGCGGCGATTCTCGAGCTCGTCCGCACGCGCGAGCTCTCGACGCAGGCCGAGGTCGCAGAGGCGCTGCGGGCCGACGGCTTCGAGGTCGTCCAGACGACGGTCTCGCGGGATATCGCCGAGCTCGGGCTGGTCAAGGTGCGCACGTCAGAGGGCCGGCTGGCCTACGCCGCGGCGGGCGCGACCGGTCACGGAAGCCCAGCCAGGCTCGGCGCCGCTGTGCGCCGCTTCGCGCTCACGGTCGAAGCCGCAGGGCCGCTCGTGGTCGTGACGACGCCCTCGGGGTACGCGAGCGCGCTTGCGCAGGCGCTCGACGAGGCGGGTCTCCCGACGGTGGCGGGAACGATCGCGGGGGACAACACGATCTTCCTCGCCCCGAGGACCGGCACGAGCGCCGCCCGCCTCCGGGACGAGCTCAACGGTCATCTGCTGGAAGGAGCCGCGTGAGCGGGACTGCTGTGCTGGCGTACTCCGGCGGCCTCGACACGAGTTGCGCGATCGCCTGGCTGAAAGAGGACTACGCCTTCGAGAGTGTGGTCGCCGTGCTGGTGGACGTCGGCCAGGAGTTCGACGTCGAGGCCTCGATCGCGCGGGGCTACGCGGCCGGCGCCGACGACGTCCTGCTCATCGACCGCACAGACGCGTTCGCCGAGGAGCAATGCGCGCAGGCGATCAAGACCAATGCGCTCTACGAGGGCCGTTACCCGCTCGTCTCGGCGCTCTCGCGTCCGGTGATCGCCGAGGCAGTCGCGCAGGTCGCGCTCGACCTCGGTGCCGAGGCCGTCGTGCACGGCTGCACCGGCAAGGGCAACGACCAGCTCCGCTTCGAGCTCGCTTTCCGCTCCCACTACCCCGGTGTGCGCGTGATCGCGCCGCTCCGCGACCGGATCTGGACGCGCGAGGAGGAGATCGAGTACGCCGGCGCGCGAGGGATCCCGGTCACGCACACGGCCGCGTCGCCGTTCTCGATCGACGAGAACCTCTTCGGCCGAGCGATCGAGGCCGGGGTGCTCGAGGATCCATGGGCGGCGCCGCCCGAGGAGCCGTACGCGCTCACGTCTCACCCGTCGAAGGCCCCCGCGCCGGTTGAGATCGTGGTCGGCTTCGAGGAGGGCGTGCCCGTCTCGCTCGACGGCGAGGAGCTCAGGCTCGCCGCGCTGATCGGCCGGCTGAACGGGCTTGCCGGCGTCTACGGGATCGGGAGGATCGACATGATCGAGAACCGTGCCGTCGGGATCAAGAGCCGCGAGGTCTACGAGGCGCCCGCCGCAATCGTCCTGATCGAAGCCCATCGCGCGCTCGAGGACGTCGTCCTGACCAAGGACGAGGCGCGCGTCAAGCACGGGCTCGAGACTCGCTGGACGGAGCTCGTGTACGAAGGGCTCTGGCACGCGCCGGTGCGGAAAGCGATCGACGCCTTCGTCGACGCGACCCAGGAACTCGTCACGGGCGAGGTCCGCGTCGAGCTGCGCCCGAACATCGCGGTCGTGACCGGCCGCCGCTCGCCGGCGATGCTCTACGCCGAGCAACTCGCCTCCTACGGGACGGGCGAGAGCTTCCCCCACGAGGCCGCAGAAGGTTTCATCCGGATCGCCTCGCTCGAGTCGGAGCTCGTCGCGGCACGCGCCCGCGACCGCCAGCCCGCATGAGCCTCTGGTCGGCGCGCGTCGCAAACGGCCTCCATCCGGCCGTCGTCGACTTCCTACGCGCCGACGACCGCGAGCTGCTGCCCTACGACTGCGCAGCGACGATCGAGCACGCGACGCGCCTCCGCGCGGCCGAGATCCTGACGACGGACGAGCTGGCGGAGGTTGAGCAGCGTTTGACGTCTATCGCAGATGGCGTAGCCATCTGCGACGGTGACGAGGACGTCCACTCCGCGATCGAGCGGCACCTCGGCGAGGTCGGCCGCAAGATCCACGCCGGCCGCTCCCGCAACGACCAGGTCGCGGCGGCGCTCCGGCTCTACGTCGCCGACGCCTGCGCGGAGGCACGGGCGGCGATCGAGCTTCTCTCCGCGCTCCTGCTAGAGCGCGCAGCCGACGAAGACACGACGCTGATGCCCGGCTACACCCACCTCCAGCGCGCGCAGCCAATCACGCTCGGACACCACCTCCGCGCCTGGGCAGCGATGCTCGAACGCGACCACACCCGCTTCGAGCCGCCCGCCGGCAGCCCGCTCAGCTCGGGAGCGCTCGCCGGGACGACGCTGCCGATCCCACCTCCGGCCGCGCAGATCCTGAACTCGCTCGACGCCGTCGCCGACCGCGACTTCGCGCTCGACTACCTCTACGCCGCCGCCGTCCTCTTCGTCCACCTCTCCCGGATCGCCGAGGAGCTCGTGCTCTGGGTGACAACCGAGTTCGGCTTCGCCCACCTCCCCCAGTCCGCCTCCACCGGCTCCTCGATGATGCCGCACAAGCTGAACCCGGACGTCGCCGAGCTCGTCCGCGGCAAGGCCGGCACCGCGATCGGACGCCTCACCGGCCTGCTCGCGACCGTCAAGGCGCTCCCGCTCGCCTACAACCGCGACCTGCAGGAGGACAAGCCGCCCGTGTTCGCCGCCCGCAGGGACATCGCGGGTGCGCTCGGCTCGCTCACGGTCCTGCTCGCCGACCTCGAGTTCGACCGGGACCAGCTCGCGGCCGCCGCAGCCGACCCAACCCTCCTCGCCACCGACGCCGCCGAAGCACTCGTCGCCCAGGGCATCCCCTTCCGCGACGCCTACGAGCAGATCGCCGCAGCAGTCCGCAACGGCAGCTTCCAGCCGGGCACGACGGCGGCAGAAAGCGTCGCAGCGCGGATCGGATCCCGCCCTGCGCCCGACGAGTAAGCGCGCGCGGTGTCGGGCGCGAGCGCCGCACTGACCGGCTCCCGTTGCGGATCGCGCTCCGCTCCCGTACGATCCGGGGCATGCAGCGCACAAACCTCCTTCTTGGCTTCGAGGTCATCATCGTGCGCGCGCATCCGCGCTAGCCGGCCTTTCGCTCCCGCCCCGCCGCCTAGCTCCAGGAGAGGCGGATAGGTGACCGGCGCGACGCTACGTTGCCGCGTCTGTGAACGCGAGCTTGCCCTGGCACCCGTTTCCGCCTGCCCGGCGTGCCACGGGCCGGTCGACGTGGCCTACGATTTCACGGAAGCGCGCCTCGTCGGCGGCGATGGAGCTCCGCGGTCGATGTGGCGCTACAGCGACCTGCTCCCTCACCCGCCCGCCGATCTCGACACGCCCGGACTGACGCCTCTCGTCGCAGCGCCCCGACTCTCCGAAGCACTCGGAATCGAGTTGCTCCTCAAGCTCGAGGACGCGAATCCGACGCATTCGTTCAAGGACCGCATCGCTGCAACGGCGGTCGCGTCGGCGCGAGCGTACGGGTTCTCGACGGTCTGCTGTGCCTCGACCGGCAACCTCGCCGAGGCGATCGCGGCACGCTGCGCGGCGAACGGTCTCGAGGCCGTCGTCCTTTGCCCCCGGGGGGATTTGCCGCTCGTTCCCGTACCGGCGTACGGCGCGCGCGTCTTCGGCGTTGCCGGCGGGTACGACGACTGCCGCGAGCTCGAGCAGCAGCTCGAGTCCCTGTTCCCGTGGGGCTTCGTCGGCGGCAATCTGCACGCCGTCGCAGCCGAGGGTGCGAAGACGATCGCCTACGAGATCTTCGAGCAGCTCGAGTCGAGCCTGCCCGACGCGATCGTCAGCCCCGCGGCGTCGGGCATGCTGGTCGCAAAGCTGGCTCAGGGCTTCGCCGAGCTCGGCGAGCTTGGTCTCTGGCGAGAACCGCCTCCTCGGCTCTACGCCGCGCAGGCCGGCGGCTGTCCGCCGCTCGCTTCCGCCTGGGCCGACGACCGACCCCTCTCACGGGTACGACCCGCGACCGAGGTGCGCTCGCTCGCGATCGGCGATCCCGTCTACGGCGAGCTCGCGGTCGGAGCTGCGCGCGTCTCGGGCGGCGCGATCGTCGCCGTCCCGGAAGAGGAGATCGCCGCCCGGACGGCGTTCCTCGCGGAGCTCAGCGGCGTCTTCGCCGACTCGGCAGGAGGCGTCGCCGTCGGCGCCCTGCTCGACCTCGTTCGATCGGGCACGATCGCGGAAGGGGAACGCGTGGTGCTCGTCGTGACCGGAAGCGGCCTGAAGCCGTATGGCTACGGAATGGAGGTCGCCGCCGAGGAGGTCGACTTCGACGTGGACGCGGTGCTCGCTGCGCTCGGAGTGGCGCCGACCTAGCGTGCGGGCGCGGGCGCCGGCAAGCGCACGAGCCACGAGCGCCCGAACACCGTCATCGCGTCGATGATCGGCAACAGCTCGCGACCTTTCTCGGTCAACTCGTACTCGACCCGCGGCGGCGATTCCGGGTAGCTGTGCCGCCGAACGATCCCGCCGCGCTCGAGCGCCCGCAACCGCTCGGCGAGGGTCCGGCTGCTGATGCCCGCGCAGGAGTGCTCGAGCTCGCGGAAGCGTCGCGTGCCGGCACCGAGGTCGTAGATCAGCAGGGCAGTCCACTTGGCGCCGAGGATGTCGGCCGACGCCGCGACCGCGTCGCGCCGCTCATCAATGGTGTCGAGAGTCTGGATCGTCATACCGAAAAGGGTACCCCCGGGAACGGACCGCAATCCCGGGCGCGCTCGCACCCTAGCCACTCCGGACCGCCGTGGCTAGAGCGCTCGCCTCGCCGGCCATCAGCCAGTCATCGACCGCGCTCGCGCAACGGCGGCCTTCGTCGATCGCCCACACGACGAGCGACTGGCCGCGCCGCGCGTCGCCGGCGGCGAAGACGCCCGCAGAGGAGGTGGCGAAGGCCCGGGCGCGCGCGTTCCCGCGCTCGTCGCGTTCGACCGCGAGCTGGTCGAGTACGGCGGGCTCGGGCCCGAGGAATCCCATCGCGAGCAGGACGAGCTCCGCCGGGCGTTTCTCCTCGGTTCCCGGGATCGGATCGAACGGCGGCACGCCCGAGTTCCGAAGCCAGTGGATGCTCTCGACGCGTCCGCCGCGGCCCGAGAGCGCCGTGGTCGAGATCGCGAAGTCTCGGTCCCCACCCTCTTTCAGAGCGTACGACGTGCGGAGCTTCATCGGCCAGCGCGGCCACGGAGTGACGTCGTCGGGCCGTCGCACGGGTGGCTCGCCGAGCAGCTCGATCTGCGTCACGGACTCCGCACCCTCGCGGTGGGCCTGGCCGATGCAGTCGGCGCCGGTGTCGCCGCCGCCGATCACCACCACGTGCTTGCCGGCTGCGGAAATCGGCTGGTCGGGCGCCGGGCCGCCCGCGACGAAGCGGTTGCGTTGGTAGAGGTACTCCAGCGCGAAGTGCACGCCGTCGAGCTCCCGGCCCGGCACGGGAAGGTCGCGCGGCACGCGTGCTCCGGTCGCAATGACCACCGCGTCGTGGAGGGAGCGCACCTCGTCCGCGTCGACGTCGACACCCACGTCGACGCCGTAGCGGAACTCGACGCCCTCGGCCGCGAGTTGCTCGAGCCTCCGCTCGATGACCCACTTCTCGATCTTGAAGTCCGGAACGCCGAACCGGACCAGTCCTCCGCCGGCCTCGTCCCGCTCGTAGACGGTCACGGTGTGACCGCGGCGGTTCAGCTGCTGCGCGCAGGCAAGCCCCGCGGGACCCGAGCCGATCACCGCGACCGAGCGCCCGGTTCGCGTCTCAGGCGGCTGCGCAGCGATCCAGCCCTCCTCCCACGCACGGTCGACGATCGCCGCCTCGATTTGCTTGATCGTGACCGCGTTACCCTCGTCGATCTCGAGCACGCAGGCCGCCTCGCAGGGAGCCGGGCAGAGTCGGCCGGTGAGCTCGGGAAAGTTGTTGGTGCGGTGGAGCTGGACGATCGCCTCGGACCAGCGGTCCCGGTAGACGAGGTCGTTCCATTCCGGGATGAGGTTGCCGAGCGGGCAGCCGTGATGGCAGAACGGAACCCCGCACTCCATGCAGCGGGCGCCCTGGGCCTGAAGCTCCACGAGAGGAAGCGTGCGGAGAAACTCCCGCTGGTCGCCGATCCGCTCACGTGGGTCACGCTCCGGGGGTTCCTCCCGCGCATGCTTCAGGAAGCCGCCGACCTTGCCCATCACGCCGCCTCGGTCTCGGTGGTGACGAAGCCGATCCCGCCGCTCGAGATCGCGTTGTCGCGATAGCGCACGTCCGCGTCCTCGGCGAGCGCCCGTTTGTAGTCGAGCGGCATCACCTTCACGAAGCGCGGCACGAGCTCGTCCCACTCGGAGAGGACGCGAGCAGCCACTGGTGACGCGGTCCGGGCGCCGTGCTCCGTGACCAAAAGGCGAAGCGTGTCGAGATCGTCCCGTTCGAGAGGCTCGAGCCCTACGAGGTCGGTGTTGCAACGCCCGCTGAAGCCGCCGTCCTCGTCGAGGATGTAGGCGATGCCGCCACTCATTCCCGCGGCGAAGTTCCGTCCCGTCCGGCCGAGGACGACCACGCGACCGCCCGTCATGTACTCGCAGCCGTGGTCGCCGACCGCCTCGACGACCGCGTGCGCGCCCGAGTTGCGGACGGCGAAGCGCTCGCCGGCGACGCCGCGGAAGAAGGCACGTCCGGCCGTCGCCCCATAGAGGACGACGTTGCCGACGATCACGTTCTCCTCGGTGGGAAACGTCGACTCTTCGGGCGGCCGGACGGCGATGACGCCCCCGGAGAGGCCCTTTCCGACGTAGTCGTTCGCCTCGCCGACGAGCGTGAGGTCGACTCCGGGAGCGAGCCAGGCGCCGAAGGACTGACCGGCGGAGCCACGGAAGCCGAACCGGATCGTTCCGGGCGGCAGCCCGTCTGCTCCGTACGCCTTCGTGAGCTCGTGCGAGAGGATGCCGCCGACCGTCCGATCGACGTTCCGGATCGCGAACTCGGCCTCGACCGGCGTCCCGTGCTCGAGCGCGGGCCGCGCACGCTCGACAAGCCGCCAGTCGAGCGCGTCGCCGAGCGGCGAGAGCTGGGCGCGCGTGCGGCGAAGCGGCGTCTCGGGAGGCACATCGGGGCGGTGGAGGACGTTCGAGAGATCGATCCCGCGCTCGCGCCAGTGCTCGACGGCATCGTCCGCCTCGAGGAAATCGACCCGGCCCACGAGCTCCTCGAACCTGCGCACGCCCAACCTGGCCATGAGCCGGCGGGCCTCCTCGGCGACGAAGAAGAGGAAGTTGACGACGTGCTCGGGCTCGCCCCGGAATCGCTTGCGCAGCTCGGGATCCTGCGTCGCGATCCCGACGGGGCAGGTGTTCAGGTGGCAGGCGCGCATCATCACGCACCCGCTCGCGATCAACGGCGCGGTCGCGAAGCCCATCTCGTCGGCGCCGAGCAGCGCCGCGACCACCACGTCGCGGCCCGTCTTCAGCTGACCGTCCGTCTGGATCCAGATCCGCGAGCGAAGATCGTTCAGCACGAGGGTCTGCTGTGTCTCCGCGAGGCCGATCTCCCAGGGGATGCCCGCATGGAAGATCGAGGACACCGGGGAGGCGCCGGTGCCGCCGTCGTGGCCCGAGATCAGCACGTGGTCGGCACCCGCCTTCGCCACCCCGGCCGCGACGGTGCCCACACCGACCTCTGCCACGAGCTTCACCGAGATCCGCGCCTGCGAGTTGCCGCAGCGGAGGTCGTAGATGAGCTGCTTGAGGTCCTCGATCGAGTAGATGTCGTGGTGCGGCGGCGGCGAGATCAGGCCGACACCCGGCGTGGTCAGCCGGACGCCGGCGATGTAGCGGTCGACCTTGTGGCCGGGCAGCTGGCCGCCCTCGCCCGGCTTCGCCCCCTGGGCCATCTTGATCTGCAGCTCGTCGGCGTTCGTCAGGTAGTCGATGTTGACTCCGAAGCGGCCCGAGGCGACCTGCTTGATCTTCGAGCGGCGCTCGTCGAGGTAGCGCTCGGGATCCTCTCCCCCCTCTCCAGTGTTGGAGCGACCGCCGATCCGGTTCATGGCAACGGCGAGCGTCTCGTGCGCCTCGCGCGAGAGCGAGCCGAGCGACATCGCCCCGGTCGAGAACCGCTTCACGATCTCCGCGGCGGTCTCCACCTCGTCGAGCGGCGCCCCGCCGCCTTCCGGGAAGCGGAACCGCATCAGGCCCCTCAGAGTCGAGCGGCGGGCCGTCTCGTCGTTGACCGCCTGCGAGTACTGCTCGTATGTCTCCCACGACGCCTGGCGGACTGCGTGCTGGAGCAGGGCGATCGTCTCGGGATTCCAATGGTGGTGCTCGCCGTCGCGACGCCAGGCATAGAGACCCGCGACCGGGAGCAGCTCCTCCCGCATCCCGGGATAGGCGCGCGCGTGGCGCGCGAGCGTGTGCTCGGCGAGATCCCACAGGCCGATGCCGCCGATCCGCGAGGCCGTACCTGTGAAGTGGCGCTCGACGAGCTCCGGTGCGAGGCCGACCGCCTCGAAACTCTGGGCGCCGCAATAGGAGGGGATCGTCGAGATCCCGAGCTTCGAGATCGTCTTCAGGAGCCCCTTCGTGATCGCCTTCACCGCTCGCCGCTGCGCCTCGTCCGCCGTCAGCTCGAGCCAGCCCTCTTCGACGAGCTCGGCGAGCGTGGCGAGCATCACGTAGGGGTTGACGGCCGCGGCGCCGTAGCCGACCAGGACGGCGACGCTCTGCACGCTCCGCGGCTCCCCCGACTCGATCACGAGCCCTGTCTGCAGGCGCGTCCCCTCGCGGACGAGATGGTGGTGGACCGCGGCCACCGCCAGCAGCGACGGGATCGGCGCACGCCCGGCGGAGACCCCGCGATCGGAGAGGACGAGAATGTTGACCCCGGCTGCGAGGGCCGCGTCGGCCTCGGCGCAGACGCGCGCGAGGGCGTCCTCGAGGCCGGCGGGGCCGCCGGCGACCGGCCACGTAACGTCGATCGTCTGCGCGCGGAAGATCTCGGAGTCGACCTGGCGCAGGGCCTCGAGCTCGGAGTCGAGCAGGATCGGCCTGTCGATCACGAGCTGGCGGGCGTGCTCCGGGGTCTCGTCGAGCAGGTTCCGCTCGGAGCCGACGCTCGCGCGAACGCTCATCACGACGGCCTCCCGGATCGAGTCGATCGGCGGGTTCGTCACCTGCGCGAAGAGCTGCTTGAAGTACGAGTAGAGGAGCGGCTTCCGCTCGGAAAGCACGGCGAGCGGGGTGTCGTTCCCCATCGAGCCGACGGCCTCCTCGCCGTTCTGTGCAAGGGGCTGCAGCATCACCTTCATGTCCTCCTGCGTGTAGCCGAAGAGCAACTGGAGCCTGCGGAGCGACTCGGTCGATACGACCCGGGGGGAGGGCGGGGCCGGGAGATCGGCCAGCCGCACGACCTCGCGCTCGTACCACTCGCCGTACGGGCGCCGCGTCGCGACTCGGCGCTTGGTCTCCTCGTCCTCGACGATCCGACCCTCTATGAGGTCGACGAGGAAGAGCTTCCCGGGCTGGAGCCTGCCCTTGCGCAGGACGTTCGCAGGCGGCTCCTCGAACACCCCGGCCTCGGAAGCGAGTACGACCCAACCGTCCTTCGTCTCCAGCCACCGGCCCGGCCGGAGCCCGTTCCGGTCGAGGGTGGCGCCGACGACGCGCCCGTCGGTGAACGCGAGCGCCGCGGGGCCGTCCCACGGCTCCATGAGGCACCCGTGGTAGGCATAGAACCCCTTCAGCTCCGGCGGGAGGTCGGCGCGGTCCTCGTACGCCTCAGGGACCATCATCATGAGTGCGTGCGGGAGCGAGCGGCCCGCCAGCACGAGCAGCTCCAGGACGTTGTCGAACGTGGCGGAATCCGAGCCGCCCGGGCGGACGATCGGCAGAACCTTGGCGAGGTCGTCGCCGAAGAGCTCGGAAGCGAGTTGCGACTCGCGTGCCTTCAGCCAGTTGACGTTGCCGCGCAGGGTGTTGATCTCTCCGTTGTGCGCGAGCATCCGGTAGGGGTGGGCGAGCTCCCAGCTCGGGAACGTGTTCGTCGAGTAGCGGGAGTGGACGAGCGCGACCTCTGTCCTGAGGCGCGGGTCCCGGAGATCCGGGTAGTAGCGCGAGAGCTGCGGCGCGGTGAGCATCCCCTTGTAGACCAGCGTGCGCGAGGAGAAGCTCGGGATCGACAACTCGGTCCCGGCCGCCAGCTCGATCACGCGGCGAATGACGTAGAGCTTCCGCTCGAAGGCGTCCTGATCGCGACGCAGGTCGGGCGCCGCGGCGACGAATACGTGGCGTACGCACGGGGCACACGCGCCGGCCACCGAGCCCGCGTGCGCGGCGTCCACGGGAACGTCTCGCCAGCCGACCACCGCCTGCCCCTCGGCCTCGATCGTCGAGGCGACGAGCCGCTCGAGCTCGGCAGCGCGCTGCTCGTCTTGCGGCAGGAACAGCACGCCGACGCCGTATGCACCGGAAGGCGGGAGCTCCGCCGGAGCGACGGCGCGGAGAAACTCGTCGGGGAGAGAGACGAGGATTCCCGCACCGTCGCCCGTGTCGGCGTCGGCGCCGGCCGCGCCGCGGTGAGCGAGGTCCTCGAGCGCCGAGAGCGCCCGCGTGATCGTCTCGTGCGTCGCCGCGCCGCCGAGCCTCGCCACGAAGGCGACGCCGCACGCATCGTGCTCGTACGCGGGGTCGTAGAGCCCCTGCGGTCCGGGCCTCCCGCCTGGGGGATGAGCGCTAGTCCGGGTCGGCGGGAGCAGTGGGCCGGCTAGCGCTCGGGCGGGCGCGCGACAAAGGCGGTAATCGCCGAAATCCGCTTTTCCGTTCCACGCCGGATGCCCATAGCTTTAGAGAGTAAAGCAATAGGAGCGGACACGCAACGCCAACGCGCTTGAATACAAAAGAGTGTTCTTTCTACAGTGACTTGACAACGTAAAGCGTTGCTGGCACGCTGAGTCCCACGATGCCGACGAGCACACCATCGATCTTCGCGCGCGCCACCCCCCTGGCGTCATCGCTCGTGCTCGGCCTCATCCTGATTCTCCCCGTCTAGGGGAGCGACGCGAACACGCGCTTCGGCGCACACACCCACCGGCCAGGCCAGAGGTGCGTCGTCTCGACGACGCAAGGAGGAACCGTGAGTTCGCGCAAGATCGACATCTTCGACACCACACTTCGAGACGGTGAGCAGTCGCCGGGCATCGCGCTGGAGCCGCACGAGAAGGTCGAGGTCGCCGGTCAGCTCGAGCGTCTCGGCGTCGACGTGATCGAAGCGGGCTTCGCCGCGTCGTCGCCAGGCGACTTCGAGGGCGTCCGTGCCGTCGCCCGTTCTGTGACTCGCGCCGCCGTCGCCACTCTGTGCCGGACGCGCCGCGAGGACATCGACGCAGGCTCGGAGGCGCTTGTCGACGCGCGCCGGTCGCGGCTGCACATCTTCCTTGCGACGAGCCCGATCCACATGGAGAAGAAGCTCCGCCTCGAGCCGGCGCAGGTTCTCGAGCAGGCGGCCTCGGCGGTCGCCTACGCCCGCAGACGGGTCGACGAGGTCGAGTTCTCGTGCGAGGACGCGACCCGCTCGGATCCCGCCTTCGTGGCGGAGGTCTGCCGTGCAGCCATTGCCGCGGGCGCTGACGTGATCAACCTTCCCGACACCGTCGGATACATGCTCCCCGCGGAATATGCGTCATTCCTGGATGAGGTGCGGCGGCGCTGCCCCGAGCTCCGCGGTGTCGTCCTCTCGGCCCACTGCCACGACGATCTCGGTCTCGCCGTGGCCAATTCGCTAGCGGCCGTCCAGGCGGGTGTCGGGCAGGTCGAGTGCACGGTCAACGGGATCGGCGAGCGGGCCGGCAACGCCTCGCTCGAAGAAATCGTCATGGCGTTGCGCGTCCGGCGGGACTACTTCGGGGTCGACACCGGCATCGACACGAGCGAGATCGCAGCCACGTCGAGACTCGTCGAGCTCGCCACCGGCTACGGCGTACCCCCGAACAAGGCGATCGTCGGCGCAAATGCGTTCGCGCACGAGGCGGGCATCCACCAGGACGGCCTCCTGAAGGACGTCTCGACGTACCAGATCATCGAGCCGGCCGAGCTCGGGCTTGCAATGACGCTGCCACTCGGAAAGCACTCCGGCCGGCACGCCTTCGCCCTCGCCTGCACGGACGCCGGCTTTCCGCTGGAGGGCGACGAGCTGTCCGAGGCGTTCGCCCGCTTCAAGGCTGTCGCTGACTCGGGGCGGAGCGTCAACATCCACGACGTCGTTAGGGCGGGGGTGACCGTCCAGTGACCGGGAAGCGCTACACGCTCGCCTGCATCGCCGGCCACGGCGTCGGGCCCGAGCTCGTGGCGGCGACCAGCCGCGCCGTGGAGGCAGCGTCGCGGCTGCACGGGTTCGCGGTCGAGCAGGAGTTCGTGCCGTTCGGCGTGGACGCGCTCATGTGCTTCGGGCACCAGTACCCGCACTCGTCGCGCCGGACGGTGCTCGCCGCAGACGCCGTCCTCGTCGCGCCGGGCGCGAATGGACCGCTCGAAGCGCTCGAGGGCGAGCTCGACCTCCGAGCCTCGATCACCCGCGTCCGCTACGAGGGCCGGTGCGAGCTGTCGGTCGTGGCGCCGCTGCACGACGAAGCTTGGCGCTGGACGCTCAACCGTGCCTTCGACGTTGCTCGCGCCAGCCGGGCGCGCGTCACCATCGTCGGCGTGCCGCTCGTGGACGAGGCGGATATCGCCGCGGCAGAGGCGGCGCACCCCGGCTTCCAGGTCGAGCGGATGCCGATCGCGGAGGCCATGTCGACCCTCGTCACCGCACCGCGCCATTTTGACGTCGTGGTCGCGCCTCTCGATCTCGCCACCTCCGTCGCCGCCGCGGCCGCGTGCGCCGCGGGCAGCCGCGTCGCCGCCTGGGGTCGGCTCGCCGAGAACGGGCCGAGCATCTTCGGGACGTCCCACGACGACGGCCACGATCACGCGGGCCACGGCGTGGCCGACCCCGGTCCGCTGCTGCTCGCCGCAGCCCTGATGCTCGGCGACGGGCTCGGAGAGAGAAGCGCCGCCGACACGCTCGCGCGGGCCGTCGGCCGGACGCGAACGGAGCGTGACTTCTCGACGCGAGGCACCACCGACGCGGTTCTCGCCGCGCTCCGCTTGGGCCTCCCGCTGGAATTCGTCCGGGAGGCGCAGTGACGAACGGAGCGACGAACGGCGCCGACGCAGTCCTCAGGTCGCTCGAGGCCGAGGGTGTCGACGTCGTCTTCGGCATCCCCGGCGGCGCGATCCTGCCCATTTACGACGCGCTCGCGCGGGGGACGAGCATCCGCCACGTGCTCGCCCGGCATGAGCAAGGCGCCGGGCACATGGCCGAGGGCTACGCACGTGCCTCAGGCCGCGTCGGAGTCGCGTTCGCGACCTCGGGGCCGGGCGCAACCAACCTCGTCACCCCGATCGCCGACGCGTGGATGGACTCGACTCCGCTCGTGTGCATCACGGGACAGGTTCGCTCCCACCTCATCGGCACCGACGCCTTCCAGGAATGCGACATCACCGGCATCACGATCCCGATCGTCAAGCACTCGTGGCTCGTGCAGGACGTGGAAGAGATTCCCGCCATTCTCAAGGCCGCCTTCCACGTCGCCGGCACGGGCCGTTGCGGGCCCGTGCTCGTCGACATTCCCCGCGACATCCAGGAGGCGCCGCTCGAGTTCACGTACCCGGACGTCGTGGACCTCCCCGGGTGGCGTCCCCCAAAGCGCGTTCACGCACGACAGGTTCGCGAGGCCGCCCGCCGTCTTGCCGGGGCCGAGCGCCCCGTCCTCTACGTCGGTGGCGGCGTTCTGAACGCGCATGCCACCGATGAGCTGCTCGAGCTCGCCGAGACGGCCCGACTCCCGGTCGTGACGACGCTGATGGCGAAGAGCGGGTTCCCAGAGACGCATGAGCTCCATTTTGGCTGGCCGGGCATGCACGGGCCGAAATGGTCGAACTGGGCCATGAACAAGTGCGACGTGCTCGTCGCGGTCGGATCCCGCTTCGACGACCGGGTCACTGGGAAGCTGTCTGCGTTCGCCCCGGGCGCGACGGTGGTCCACCTCGATGTCGACTCGGCCGAGATCGACAAGCTCCGCTACGCGGACGTCCCGGTCGTCGGGCCACTGAAGCCCGTGCTGGCCGAGCTCACCCGCGAGTTGCGCGAGTTTGCCCGCCCGGGCTCGACCGAGCCGTGGCTCGCGCAGCTCCGCGAGTGGCAGGAGCAGTTCCCGCTTCGCTACGGGAACGAGGGCGAGATGCTCAAGCCGCAGCCCGTCCTGGAAGCGCTCCAGGAGCTGACCGCCGGGAGCGACGTGATCTTCACGACGGGCGTCGGGCAGCACCAGATGTGGGCGATGCAGTACCTGCTCTGCGACCGCCCGCGCACCTTCATTACGTCGGGCGGCCTCGGAACGATGGGGTACGGCATCCCGGCCGCAGTCGGCGCGAAGGCGGCTCGGCCCGAGGCGACCGTCGTCTGCGTGGACGGAGACGGGTGCTTCCAGATGACGTGCCAGGAGCTGGCGACGTCGGTGTTGGAGGACCTCCCCATCGTCGTCGTGCTCGTGAACAACGGCTCCCTCGGGATGGTCCGACAGTGGCAGGACATGTTCTTCGACGAGCGCTTCTCCCAGATCGAGCTGACCCACCACCTGCCCGATTACGCCGCGCTCGCCGAGGCGTTCGGCGCGCGCGGCTTCACCGTCGAGGGCGACGACGAGCTGCGGCCCGCCCTCGAGGAAGCGCTCGCCTGCGGCCGGACAGCGGTCGTGGACTGCAGGGTCGACCCGCGCGAGCACTGCTTCCCGATGATCCCGGCCGGTGCATCCGCTCTCGAGCTCGTCGAGTACTCGGACGGGCAGGCGGTGCCCGCGTGAAGCATACGCTCTCTGTCCTCGTCGAGAACAGGCCTGGAGCGCTCGCGCGCGTGGTGAGCATGTTCCGGCGCCGCAGCTTCAACATCGACAGCCTCGCCGTCGGGCCGACCGAGCGTCGCGACGTCTCCCGAATCACGCTCCGAGTCGATTGCGCCGACCACGCGCTCTCGCAGATCGAGAAGCAGATCCACAAGCTGGTCGACGTCCTCCGCGTGAACGAGCTCCCCCCGGGCGAATCGGTGGAGCGCGAGCTTGCTCTGATCAACGTCACGGCGCCTCCTCCCCGCCGCGCCGAGCTGCTCGCGCTCGCCGAGGCCTTCCGCGCGCGCGTCGCCGACCTCGGCCCCGACGCGATCGTCTTCGAGATCGTGGGCGCGCCGGCGGAGGTCGACGCGTTCGAGGAGCTCGTCCGCCCTCACGGCGTCAAGGAGCTCGTCCGGACCGGCCGCATCGGGCTCGCTCGCGCGGCCGCGCCGGTACCCGACGGCCGTCCCCAGTACGTCCTGCGCTGACCCTACGAAAAGGAGCACGACATGGCCACGATCCACACCGACGGGAACCTCGACCTGCTCTCCGGCAAGGTGGCCGTGATCGGCTACGGCAGCCAGGGGCACGCCCATGCCCTGAACCTGCGCGACTCGGGCGTCGACGTCGAGGTCGGCCTGCGGCCCGGGAGCCCGTCCCGCGAGGCCGCCGAGGACGCCGGTCTCGTCGTCCAGGACATCGCCGACGCGGTGCGCGGCGCGCAGATCGTCGCGGTCCTCTTTCCCGACCACGTCCAGAAGCCGGTCTACGAGCGCGAGGTCGAGCCAAACCTCGAGCCCGACGCAGCGCTCCTCTTCGCGCACGGCCTCAACGTCCACTTCGGCCGCGTCGTCCCGCCTGCCGGCCATGACGTCGTCATGGTGGCGCCGAAGGCGCCGGGGCACCGTGTCCGCGAGCTCTACGAGGCTGGGGCCGGGACGCCTGGCCTTGTCGCCGTCCACCAGGACGCGAGCGGCCGCGCGCTCGAGCTCGCGATCGCGTACGGGACGGCCATCGGCTGCGGCCGCGTGGGGTTGCTCGAGACGACGTTCGCCGAGGAAACCGAGAGCGACCTCTTCGGCGAGCAGGCCGTGCTCTGCGGCGGCGCGACGGCGCTGATCAAGGCGGGCTTCGAGACGCTGGTCGAGGCGGGGTACCAGCCTGAGATCGCCTACTACGAGGTCGTGAACGAGCTGAAGCTAATCGTCGACCTGATCTACGAGGGCGGCTTCGAGTACATGCGCTACTCGATCTCGGACGTCGCCGAGTACGGGGACCTGACGCGCGGCCCGCGCGTGATCGACGGGCGCGTCAAGGAGACGATGCGCGAGATCCTCGCCGAGATCCGCAGCGGCGCCTTCGCGCGCGAGCTGTTCGAGGACGACGACGCCGGGCGGCCGCGGTTCGAGCAGCTGCGCCGCGAGCAGACGGGCGGACAGCTCGAGCAGGTCGGAAGCGAGTTGCGCGAGCTCGCGGGCAAGCGCGGACTGCTCGGCGCGGACGTGCATGGCGTCGGTTGACGTCCCGGTCGCGCTCCTCGGGTACGGCACCGTCGGCGCGGCGGTGCACCGCCTCCTCGAGGAGAACGCCGAGGACATCGAGCGGGCCACCGGACACCGGCTTCGCGTCGTGCGCGCGCTCGTCCGCGATCCGGGCAAGGAGCGCGGCTTCGCTGCGCGAGAGGGGGTGCTGACCACCGACTTCGCCTCGATCCTCGAGGACGAATCGGTGGCTCTCGTCGCCGAGGTCATGGGCAGCGTCGAGCCGACCGGCGGCTACGTCCTCGAACTTCTCCGCGCAGGCAAGCCGGTCGTGACGGCCAACAAGCAGCTGCTTGCACGGCGCAGCACCGAGCTCTTCGCCGCGGCCGCCGAGACGGGAGTCCAGTTGCGATTCGAGGCCTCGGTCTGCGCCGCGATTCCCGTGATCAAGGTGCTGCGCGAGTCGCTCGTCGTCACGAACGTGCACCGAGTGCTCGGGATCGTCAACGGTACGACCAACTTCATCCTCACGCGGATGGAGGCGGGTGCAGAGTACGCGGATGCGCTCGCAGAGGCGCAGCGGCTGGGATACGCGGAGGCCGATCCGACCGACGACGTCTCCGGTGCAGATGCGGCCGCGAAGATGGCGATCCTCGCGAGCGTCGCCTTCGGCTCGCGCGTCGAGCTGGCCGACGTCTCGTACGAAGGAATCGACAAGCTCCGGCCCGAGCACGTCGAGGCTGCGCGATCACTCGGTGCGGTCGTGCGACTCGTCGGCACCGCGACGCTCGTCGACGGCGCGGTCGACGTCCGGGTGGGGCCGGCGCTCGTCGATCGTCACCATCCGCTCGCCTCGGTCGAAGGGCCGTTCAACGCCGTGATGCTGCAGGGCGATGCGATTCGCGAGCTGATGCTCGAGGGTCCCGGCGCGGGCGGCAGCGAGACGGCCTCCGCGGTCGTGGCCGACATGGTGAGCGTGCTCGGGACGACCGGAACCGGCTTCCTCCAGGGCGACGCCTGCTGGCGGTCGCTGCCGAAGCTGGCGCCCGGCGAGCTGCGGGCGCCGTACTACGTCCACATCGAGGTCGCCGACCGGCCCGGTGTGCTCGCGCACGTCGCCGCGCGCTTCGCGGACGAGGGCGTCTCGATCGCTCGCCTCGTGCAGGACGTCGTCAACGGCAGCGCCGCCCTCGACGTGGTCACCCACACGGCTCCGTCGGGCCGAGTCGCGGCGGCGCTCGACGCGATTGCCCGACTGCCGGAGGTTCACGGCTGCCCCGAATCGCTGCGGGTGATCGCGGAGCGCGGGATCGAGCACCAACTGCTTTGATCGCAGGATGAGGGTCACGCTCGGTGAAGGCTCGACGCCGCTGCTCCATGCCCCACGCCTCTCGAAGAGCCTCGGCGTCGAGCTCTGGGTGAAGTGGGAGGCCGCGAACCCGACGGGATCGTTCAAGGACCGCGGCATGGCGCTCGCGGTGTCGCGGGCCGTCGAGCGCGGCGCTGCGGGAATCGTCTGCGCCTCGACGGGTAACACCGCGGCGGCGGCGGCGGCGTACGCAGCCCGCGCCGGGTTGCGGGCGGTGATCGTCACGAGCGGCGGCGCGGTGGCTCGCTCGAAGCTCGCGCAGACTCGAGCGGCCGGCGCCGAGCTGCGCGAGATCGACGGCACCTTCAACGACGCGCACCACGAGGCGCAGCGGCTCGCCGGCGAGGAGGGGCTCGTCAACGTCAACTCGATCAACCCGGATCGGATCGAGGGACAAAGCTCGGCGGCGCGCGAGGTGCTGGAGCAGCTCGGCGGCGCACCCGACGTGCTCGCCCTTCCTTTTGGAGGTGGCGGTAACACTGTCGCCTACTCGCGGGGGTTCGGAGCGACGCAGCCGCGCTTCGTGCTCGGCGAGGCGGCCCGCCGGTCCGACACGTTCGCGTCGGCGATCCGCATCGCCGAGCCAATCCACGGCGAGGAGGTACGGCGCGTGCTCGATCGGTCCTCCGGAGAGGTCGTCTCGCTCTCCGAAGATGAGCTCAGAAGTGCCTGGCAGATGCTGGCGCGTGAGGAAGGGATCTTCTGCGAGCCGGCGAGCGCGGCCGGGCTCGCGGCCGTCGAGGCGGCGGGCCTGCGCGATGTGCGCTTGGTCTGCGTCGTCACCGGCCACGGGCTGAAGGATCCCGACGCCGTTCGATGACGATCCACGTCCGCGCGCCGGCCTCCACCGCGAATATCGGCCCCGGCTTCGACTGTGCGTCGGCCGCGCTCGACCTCTGGAACGAGTTGGAGCTCTCGAAGGACGCGCCGCCGCCGGATCGCGACCATCTCGCCGTGCGCGCGTTCGAGCGGATCGCGCCGCTCGACGGCCTCGGTTTCTCCTTCACGGACCGAATCCCGCGTGAGCGGGGCCTCGGCTCCAGCGCCGCCACGATCGCGCTCGGACTTGTCGCAGGCGCCCTGGTCGCCGGTCGCGAGCTCGTTCCAGAGGAGCTGCTCGCCGCGGGCCTCGACCTCGAAGGCCACCCGGACAACCTTGCAGCCGCGCTCTCCGGCGGCGTGTGCTTGACCTGGAACGGCGCCATCGCACGAATCGCCGAGGATGCGCCGGCAACGCCGATCGCGCTCGTTCCGGGGCAGCGTGTGGGGACGGCGGCGGCGCGAGCAGCACTCCCATCGCTTGTCGGCCACACCGACGCTGCGCACAGCGTCGCGAGTGCCGCTCTCCTCGGCGCCTCGCTCGCGAGTGGCTCTGCCACGCTCTTCGCAGCGGCGGCAGCCGGCGATCGGCTGCACGAGCCCTATCGCGCCGACCGGGCACCGCTGCTCGGAGCCGTGCGCGAGCGCCCGCCGGCCGGGATGATCGCCGCAACGCTCTCAGGCTCGGGCCCGAGCGTCATCGTCTGGGCGCAGCACGACCTCGCCGACGCCTGCGCGGACGAGCTTCGCCGCGCGTTCTCCGGTGCCGACGTGCTCACTCTCTCGATCTCGACGACAGGAGCCGGCCCCGTATGAGCGACAACCCCTACGACCGCCCGAGCGACCCGGCCAAGCGGCACAGCGCGGCCCTGACCGACGGCGTCGAGCGAGCCGCCGCCCGCGCGATGCTCAAGGGCACCGGGTTCACCGACGACGATCTCGCGCGGCCGCTCGTCGGCGTCGCGACGACCTGGATCGAGACGATGCCGTGCAACTTGAACCAGCGGAAGCTCGCCCAGGACGTGAAGCGCGGGATTCGAGAGGCGGGCGGCACGCCGATGGAGTTCAACACGATCGCCGTCTCGGACGGCGTCTCGATGGGCGCCGAAGGGATGCGAGCATCGCTCGTCTCGCGCGAGGTCATCGCCGACTCGATCGAGCTCGTTGCGCGCGGCCATCACTTCGACGGCCTCGTCTGCCTCGTCGGCTGCGACAAGACGATCCCTGCAGCTGTGATGGCGCTCGCGCGCCTCGACCTACCGGGCCTCGTCCTCTACAACGGCTCGATCGCGCCGGGGCGATTCCGCGGCCGCGACGTCACGATCCAGGATGTCTTCGAGGCGGTCGGCGCCCACGCGGCGGGCACGATGAGCGCCGCGGACGTCCACGAGCTCGAGGGCGTCGCCTGTCCGGGCGCGGGCGCGTGCGGCGGCCAGTTCACCGCGAACACGATGGCCACGCTGCTCGAGTTCCTCGGGATCAGCCCGGCCGGCCTGAACGACATTCCCGCGCTCGACCCGGCGAAGCCCGCTGCGGCGGAGCAGGCGGGCCGCCTCGCGCTCGACCTCGTCCGCAAGGACGTCCGGCCTTCGGCGATCCTGACCCAGAAGGCGTTCCGGAACGCGATCGTCGCGCTCGAGGCGACCGGAGGCTCGACGAACGGCGTCCTCCACCTGCTCGCGATCGCACGGGAGCTCGGGCTCTCCCTCGACCTCGACGACTTCGACGAGATCGCCACGCGAACGCCGCTGATCGCCGATCTCAAGCCGGGAGGCCGCTTCGTCGCGACCGATCTCCACCACGCCGGCGGGCTCGCGCTCGTGGCCCGGGAGCTCGTCGCAGGCGGCCTCGTCGACCCGGAGGCGCGAAACGTCGACGGCCGCACGCTCGACGAGATCGCAGCCGGCGCACGCGAGACGCAGGGCCAGGAGGTCGTCGTCCCGATCGGACGGCCGCTCAAGGCGAGCGGCGGGATCGCCGTGCTGCGCGGCAACCTCGCTCCGGAAGGGTGCGTGGTGAAGCTCGTCGGCCACGAGCGCCTGCTCCACCGCGGGCCTGCGCGGGTCTTCGACTCCGAAGAGGCGTGCTTCGAGGCGGTGGCCGCGAACGCGATCGTTGCCGGCGATGTCGTCGTCATCCGGTACGAGGGCCCAGCGGGCGGGCCTGGGATGCGCGAGATGCTCCACGTCACCGCCGCGCTCGTCGGCGCTGGCCTCGGCGACTCGATCGCGCTTGTCACGGACGGCCGCTTCTCGGGCGCGACGCATGGGCTGGTGGTCGGCCATGTGGCGCCGGAGGCCTGGCGGGGAGGCCCGCTCGCTGCGCTCGAGGAGGGCGACGTCGTCGTCGTCGACGTCGCTGGACGGGAGCTTCGGGCCGAGCTGCCGGACGGCGAGCTCGAGCGGCGGCGCGAGACGTGGCGACCGCCCGCGCCGCGCTACACGTCGGGCGTGCTCGCCAAGTACGCCGCGCTCGTCTCCTCGGCGTCGGAAGGAGCTGTGACACGCCCGCCTACCGCGAGGTCGTAGAGCACGAGCTTGTCGCGGTGAACCGCCTCCACCCCACGCGAACGGAGGCGCAGCTGGGCGGCGGCCGCCCCGACGAGGCCCTTCCCGAGCGGCGTCCCGTCGAGCGCGACGAGCTCGACCGCGTCACCCGGCTCGAACGAGCCGTCGCAGCTGACGATGCCCACGGCGAGCAGGCTGCGACCGTGCTCGGTCAGCGCCGCCCGCGCTCCGTCGTCCACAACGACGCTCCCGCGCGCCGGCTTGGCGTGGAGGAGCCAGAGCCGGAAGGCGCTCGCGGGGGACGCGGCCGGCGCGAAGCGCGTCCCGCGGCCCTCGCCCGCGACGATCGCCGACACGACACTCTCGCCCCGCCCGGAGGCGATCACCGTTGGAATCCCGGCCGCGGCCGCAAGCCGCGCAGACGCGATCTTGCTCTCCATCCCGCCGCGCCCGTACTCGCTGCCGGCGCCGAGCCGGATGCCCTCGAGGGAACCGCCTTCCGCGAGGAGCTCCGCGTCGGGATCGGCAGGATGAGCGGTGTAGACGCCTTCGACCTCGGTGAGGAGCACGAGCAGCCTCGCCCCGACGAGCACGGCGACCTGCGCCGCGAGCGCGTCGTTGTCGCCGAACGTGATCTCGTCCGTGGCGGTTGCGTCGTTCTCGTTGACGATCGGGACGACCCCGAGCCGGAGCAGCGCTGTGAGCGCGTTGCGGACGTTGAGGTAGGTGGCGCGCTCGGCGAGATCCGCGGCGGACAGCAGCAGCTGCGCCGCTTGGAGCCGCTCCTTTCTCAGCGCTTCCGTCCAAGCCAGCTGAAGGCGCACCTGGCCGACCGCGGACGCGGCCTGCAGCTGCGGCGTCGCCCGTGGCCGCCGAGCGACGCCGAGGTGGCGGAGACCGAGCGCGATCGCCCCCGAGGAGACGATGCAGACGCGCTCACCGGCCCGCGACAGCTCGCCGATCTCGGCTGCGCGCTCCGAGAGGAGCCGACGCCGCACCCGTCCTCTCCGGTCCGCGACGAGCGACGAGCCGAGCTTGACGACGATGGTCATCGCCGCGGAGTCAGCGCCACGGGATCATCGACGTTGCGTGCCGTCGCCGACGACGCGGTACTGCCGCAGGAAGAGGTCGCGGTAGGTGACCGGGCCGCGCGGGCCTGGGAGCCGGTCGACGTTGACGCCCGTCTCCGGGATTCCCAGCAGCTCGAACCCGTCGGTGAACCGAGTGGTCGCGTTCCAGAAAGCGGCAGTCCCGCGATAACCCTCGAGGAACCGGCCCGCCGCCTCCTCGTCCTCTGTCACGATCGTCGCCGCGAGCCCCGAGGTCTCCTCGTTCGCGATCCGGACCGCCTCCTCGAGACCCTCGACGAGCTCGATCGTGACGGTTGCGACCCGCTCCGAATCCGACGCCCATTCGTATCCCCGCGACCGGTCGAGCGGCAACGTCCCCGGCAGCGCGGCGACGCTGCGCACCTCGATCCCGAGCTCGGCGCAGACCCCGACGAGGACGCGAGCGAGGTCCGGCGCGCCCCGGTCGACGAGCGCGAGATTGAGCCGGTTGCAGACGCCGAGCCGGTCGAGGCTCGCATACGCAAGCGCGGTGAGCTTCTCTGCCGAGGCAGCGGCGTGGCCGTAGAGCACGCCGCCGCCCTCCGCGTGCGCGAGCGTCCCGACCCCGTTTGCTGCCGCGAGCCGCGCCAGGACGGCCGTCGAGGCGCCGCTGCCGCGGAGGATCACGAGCGGCACCAGCTCGGGCCGAGAGACCAGCGCTGCCGCGCCGGCGCGGTCGGCCGAGCGCACGAGGCCGACGGCGCCGCCAGGCAGTCCGTGCTCCTCGAGCGACGGTCGCAGGACACCGTCGACGAGCGCTGTCACCGTCCCCAACGCCGCTCCGCCGGTACGGAGCAAGACCGCGTTACCGCTCTTCAGCACCTGAGCCGCGATGTCCACGGCGACATTCGGGCGAGCCTCGAAGTTCGCGCCGACCACCCCAACCGGGATTCGACGCTCCGACACCTCGAGCCCGTTCGGCAGCGTCCACGACCGCACCTCGCGCTCGATCGGGTCGAGTGCCGCCGTTGCCCTGACGCCGTCTGCCATCGCGTCGAGCCGAGTCGCGTCGAAGCGCAAGCGGTCGAGCGCGCCCGCGTCGAGGCGACCCTTCGCCGTGGCGAGGTCATTCGCGTTTGCCTCGAGGACGTCCAGACGGCGCTCGGACAGAAGCTGCGCCACTCGTTCGAGCGCGGCGTCGACCGCAGCAGGCACGACCCTTCGGAGAGCGGCCCGCGCCGCGAGCGCTTCGTCTTGCACCAACTCGTGTAGCCGCCCGGTGGCGATGACCGCATTTCCTGCAGCGCCCATCACTTTACTTTATACTGCGCGACGGAAGCGGGCACCCGTCCCGCTCCGCATCAAGAGAGGCTGAGGGAACCGGCCCATCGACGCCTCGGCAACCTGCCCGTCGCGCGCAATCGTGGCGGCAAGGTGCCAAGCCGGCCGAGCAGCAGGCTCGCTCGGGCGATGTAGAGCGAGACAACGACAAGGAGGCCCGCCCAGATGTCCGCAACACACCTCTCCTGCCGCCGCTGCGGCAGAGACCAACCCCTTGCCGGGATCGGCACCTGTCCGGCCTGCTTCGCGCCGCTCGACCCGGTCTATGACAACGACGAGCTCCGTCGTTCCGCGACGCGCGAGCAGATCGAGGCCGGGCCTGAGTCGATGTGGCGCTACGCACCGCTCCTCCCCGTCGCACCACCGGTCGACGATCGGCTCTCTCCGGGCCTCACGCCGCTCGTGACGGCACCGAGACTCGCGGCCGAGCTCGGCTTGGACGAGCTCTGGCTGAAGCTGGACACGGCGAACCCGACCCACTCGTTCAAGGATCGCGTGGTCGCCGTCGCCTGTGCGAAGGCGCAGGAGCTGGGCCTGGACACCATCGCCTGCTCATCGACGGGCAACCTCGCCAACGCAGTCGCAGCGCGCGCGGCGGCGGAGGGAATGGACGCCGTCGTCTTCTGCCCCTACGACCTCGAGCGCGAGAAGCTCGTCGCGACCGCGGTGTACGGGGCGAAGCTCTTCGCGGTTCGGGGCAGCTACGACGATTGCAGCCGCCTCACGGTCGAGCTCTCGTTCGAGCTGCCCTGGGGCTTCGTCAACGTGGGTCTCCGCTCCTACTACGCCGAGGGCTCGAAGACGGTCGCCTACGAGATCTCGGAGCAGCTCGGCTGGGAGCTTCCGGACGTCGTCGTCTCACCAATCGCTTCGGGATCGCTGATCTCGAAGGTCGGGAGGGGCTTCGACGATTTTCGCGAGCTGGGTCTGGTGGCCGGCCCGCGGCCGCGGCTCGTCGGTGCACAGGCGGTCGGCTGCTCACCCGTGGCCGCCGCGTTCGCCGACGGCAGCCGCGTCAAGCCGATCCGGCCGAGCACGATCGCTCGCTCGCTCGCGATCGGTAGCCCGGCCGATGGAGACACCGCGGTGGAGGCGGTGCGCGAGTCCGGCGGCGCGATCTACGCGGTCCCCGAGACGGACGTCGGCGTCGAGATGGCCGCCCTGGCCGCTGCAACCGGTGTCTTCGGCGAAACAGCTGCCGGCGTCACACTCGGAGCGCTTCGACAGGCCGTACGCGACGGGACCGTTCAGCGCTCGGATCGCGTCGTACTCCTCGTAACGGGCGACGGCCTCAAGACGCCCGGACCGGTCACCGACCGCTTCGACCCGACCGAGATCGCGCCGGATGCGGACGCGTTGCTCGCCGAGCTGGGCGTCGCTCTGTGACTCCGCTCAGTCAGGAGCTGTATGAGCGCGCACCCGTCCGCTGACAACGAAGCCGCGGCAGTCGCAGTCGATGCGGAGCTCGTGCGGCTGCGCTCGGAAGTCTCGAGCACCGACCACGCGATCCTCGAGCTCGTGATCGAGCGCGTCGACCTGGTCCGGCACATCTGGGAGCGCAAGCTCGGCCGGCAGATCACGCTCCTCGATCCCGCACGGGAGGCCGAGCTGCTCCGAGAGCTCCGGGCGGCGAATGACGATCGACTCAGCACCGCCGGATTGGCCGACTTCCATGCGGCGCTGCTGGCAATCACGAAGCGGGAGCTCGAGCGCAGGCTCGATCCGCTGTGAGCCGTCCCCGCGATTTGACCTCGTCCCGAACTAGCTTTACCCTGTAAAGCTATGAGCGCGGCCGCCCCGCCCCGGAACGTCCAGACCGCGGAGAACTGCGCGTGCGAGCGGCCGCTGCCGCAGGAGCGTGCGGTGCAGAAGGGCGCCTCGGAGACGGTCTGCGCGCGCTGCGGGAAGCCCGTGTCCCTCCTCTTGGGTCGCGACCGCTATTAGAGGGAGACCGTCGCGACGCGGGCACGGTGCGCGGACTCGTAGGCGGTGATGTCGGGCTCTCTTGTGAGCGTGAGCGCGATGTCGTCGAGGCCCTCGAGCAGTCGCTCGCGATCGAACGCGTCGAGCTCGAACCGGATCGCGCGTCCGTCCGGCGCGGTCACCTCGAGCGCCTCCAAGTCGACCGTGACCTCCGCCCCCTCCTTCGCGACCTCCATCAGCGACCGAATCTCGTCCGGAGAGAGAACGACGGGCAACAGCCCGATCTTCAGCGAGTTCGTCCGGAAGATGTCGCCGAACGACGGGGCGATGACAGCGTCGTAGCCCGCGTCCTGCAACGCCCATGCCGCGTGCTCGCGGGACGAGCCGCAGCCGAAGTTGCGTCCCGCGAGGAGGATCCGTGCGCCCGCGTACTCCCGCCGGTGGAGCTCGAACGCCGGATCCTTCACCCAGTCGAAGAAGAGGAACTCGCCGTAGCCGGTGCGCTCGATCCGCTTCAGGAACTGCTTCGGGATGATCTGGTCCGTGTCGACATCCGCGCGGTCGAGGACGGCGACGCGCGCGGTCACCTTCCGGAACGGCTTCACGCCACCGGCTCCAATTCACGCGGGTGAACGAAGTGGCCCGCCAACGCCGTCGCAGCGGCGACGGTCGGTGAGACGAGGTGCGTCCGCCCGCCTGCGCCCTGCCGGCCCTCAAAGTTGCGGTTCGACGTCGAGGCGCAGCGCTCGCCGGCCTGGAGGATGTCGGGGTTCATGCCGAGGCACATCGAGCACCCCGCGCGGCGCCATTCGAAGCCTGCCGCGGCGAAGATGCGGTCGAGTCCCTCGTCCTCCGCCTGGCGCTTGACACTCGCGGAGCCGGGAACAACGAGCGCGCGCACGCTCGGATGGACCTGGCGTCCCGCGATGATCGACGCCGCGGCGCGCAGGTCTTCGATGCGGGAGTTCGTGCAGGAGCCGATGAAGACACGGTCGACCGAGATCTCGCCGATCGGAGTCCCGGGCTCGAGGCCCATGTACGTCAGCGCGCGCTCGACGGCGGCCCGCTGCTCGGGATCGTCGTAGTCGGCGGGGTCCGGGACCGAGCCGTGCACCGGGACGACCATCGCCGGGTTCGTCCCCCAGGTGACCTGCGGTGCGAGCGCCGAGACGTCGACGACGACCTCCCGGTCGAATCGCGCTCCGGCGTCCGTGGGTAGCGCGCGCCACTCGTCGAGGGCGCGCTCCCACGCCGCGCCGCGCGGCGCTCCCGGCCGGCCCTCCAGGTAGGCGAACGTCGTGTCGTCGGGGGCCACCATCCCCGCGCGTGCACCCCACTCGATCGACATGTTGCAGATCGTCATCCGGTTCTCCATCGAGAGCTGCTCGATCACGAGGCCCGCGTACTCGACGACGTGGCCGACGCCGCCCGCGACGCCGGTCTCGCCGATCGCAGCGAGGATGAGGTCCTTGGCGCTCACGCCTTCGGGCGGCTCGCCCTCGAAGACGACGCGCATCGTCCGGGGGAGCGACTGCGGCAGCGTCTGCGTGGCCAGGACGTGCTCGACCTCGGACGTTCCGATCCCGAAGGCGAGCGCGCCGAACGCGCCGTGGGTGGAGGTATGGCTGTCGCCGCAGACGATCGTCATCCCCGGCTGGGTCAGCCCGAGCTCAGGACCGATCACGTGGACGATCCCCTCGCGTCCGCTCCCCGTCGCGAAGAGCGGGACGCCGAACTCTGCACAGTTCCTTTGGAGCGCAGCGAGCTGCTGGCGGGCGAGCAGATCCTCGATCGGACCCTCCGTCGTCGGGACGTTGTGATCCATAGTCGCCACCGTCAGCTCCGGCCGTCGCACCGTGCGGCCGGCGAGCCGCAGCCCCTCGAACGCCTGCGGCGACGTCACCTCGTGCACGAGATGCAGGTCGACGTAGAGCAGCGCCGGCTCACCTTCCGGGTGCGCCACCAGGTGGCTTTCCCAGATTCGCTCGAACAGGGTTTTTGGTGTGCTCATGTGCGTCGCATCGTGCCCGAAGGACGGGGTCCGGCAGGGGGAGTCCGAGCACTAGAGAGCCTACCGACATCGGTGTAGAAAGTAAAGCTTTGGCGGGCTCAGGTCGCCAGGCTCGTCAGCCTTGCCCCCTGGCGGTCGAGTCGGATCGACACGTCTGCGCCTTCGACCGAGAGCGCGAGCGCGAAACTTCCCGGCCCCGTCGCCTCGACGCGGACCGAATCGAGCCTTCTCCCGGCGAGCGCGGCCAGCGCGCCGGTCACGGCCGCGGCGCTCGCGCCGATCTCGTTCCCGCGAGGGAGCCGCCGATAGAGCCGCAGCGCTGCCTGCTCCCCGCCCGGTCCGTAGAGGGCGCGGATGCGACCTGTCTGCAGCGCGAGCTCGAGCACCCCGTCGAGCGTCGCCGCGTCGGCCGCGCCGAGCTCGCCTTCGTTGACGGCCGCGAGCAACGCCGCGAGATCGTCGCGGTAGCCGGGCTCGACAGCAAGGACGTAGACCGCCTGCGCCTCCGCAAGCGCGATCTCCCGCTCCTCGTCGCGCAGCTTGACCGACTCAGGCCTGACCGGCTCAGGCATCGGCGTCCTCGCCGAGGATCGCGTGCAGCTCGTGCTCGAGGCCCCCCGTCTCGACCGCGCAGTGGATCCCGCACTCCTTGGGCGCTCCTGTCTCCCACCACCAGCGGCCGGCCCGCGCGTCCTCGCCCGGCGCGATCGCGCGCGTGCACGGCGCGCAACCGATCGAGGTGTAGCCCTTCGCGTAGAGGCCGTGAGTGGGGAGGTCGTGTTCGCGCACGAAGTCCCAGCACTCCTCCTCGGTCCATTCGGCGAGGGGGTTGAGCTTCACGATCGCCCCGTGATCATGGTCGATCTCGATCTTGCGGATATCGGTGCGGCTCGCCCACTGGTCGCGCCGAAGCCCGGTGAACCACGCGTCGAGACTCGCGAGGTGCTTCGTCAGCGGCTGCACCTTGCGGACGTTGCAGCAGAGCAACCGCCGCTCGACCGACTCGTGGAAGAGGTTCGGGCCGTGCCTGCCGACCATCCGCTGCAGCTGACCCGCGTCGGGCGCCAGCAGATCGAGCTGAAGGCCGGGGTAGCGCCCGCGGAGCTCCTCGATCAGCTCGTGCGTCTCGGCGGGAAGCCGCCCGGTGTCGACCGAGAAGACGCGAGCCTCGGGGTCGAGCTCGTGCACCATGTCGATCAGCACGACGTCGCCGGCCTGGAAAGCGGTCGAGAGCGCGAGCCGCGGCGCGAAGCGTTCGATCGCCCACTCGAGGAGCTCCTGCGGCTCAGCCCCCTCGAACTCGACCGAGAGCTCTCCTGCTTCGAGCTCGTCGAAAATCTCCACGCTGCTTCCCGCTCCGGCGCCGGCAAAGCCGGCACCTCCGCTCTTTGGCGGCTCCGTCGAGCCTACGCCGCTCATGCTGCCGCCACCTCCCTGGGCTTGGACGGTTCGAGGCCCGCGAGCAGCCCGAGCTCGTCGTTGGTGAGTCGGAGGGCGAAGTCGACGAAGCTCTCGTCCGGAACGCGGCCGCCGAGCCAGCCGCCGACGATGCCCTCGACCGCGCCCGCCAGCTCCTCCGCGGGCACCCGCCGGAACACCGGGCGGCCGATCGCCGCGTGCACGCCGAGGCCCCCGCGCAGGAACACGTCGTACGCCTCGCGACGCTTGCCCGCCTCGTCGCGCACGGTGGTGCCCTGGAAGCCGAGGTCGCCGATCCAGTGGTGGGCGCACGCGTGCGGGCAGCCGTCGAGGGCGAGTCGCAGGCCGGCGATCGCGGTTCCGAAACGCCCCTCGAGGTGCTGGATGAGCGCGTCGAGCGTCGTCTTCGTCTCAGTGACGGAAAAGTTGCAGTGCGGCTCGCCGGTGCAGGCGATCGACGTGCCGCGGGCGTTGTCGAGCTCCACGGGGAAGCCGATCTCCGCGAGCCGCTCTAACGCCTCGTCCAGGCGTTCCCGTGCGATACCGGTGAGGATGAAGTTCTGCTGGCGGGTGACGCGAACGTCGCGTCCAAGCTCCTCGGCGAGATCGGCGATCGCGCCGAGCTGCTCCCCGGAGACGAGCCCGACGTGGACAGGGACGCCGACGTACACGTGGCCGGCGAGGCCGTCCTCGTGGACGCCCAGGTGGTCGGCGAGCGGGCCCGGGGCGGGCAGCTCGAAGTCGGGGAGCGCGTAGCCGAGCCGCCGCTCGACCTCTTCGCGCATCCCAGCGGGCCCGTAGTCGTCGACCATGAACTTGATCCGCGCCTTGACGCGCGAGACACGGTACGTCAGGTCCTCCTTCCACGCGTCGAGCAGCGCGCGGAGGACGGGCAGCACCTCGTCGAGGCGGACGAAGACGCCGAGGTCGCGCGCGAGCCGCGGCACCGACGAAAGCCCCCCGCCCACCTTGACCGCGAAGCCCGGCTCCCCGTCACGCAGGACGCCGATCAGCGCGATGCAGTTGATCTCGGGCGCGTTGCAGCGGTCGGCGCAGGCCGAGATCGTGATCTTGTGCTTGCGCGGCAGATCGAAATAGTCCGGGTTCCCGTAGAAGAAGGACACCACCTCGTCGACAACCGGCGTGACGTCGAACAGCTCGTTCAGGTCGACGCCGTGGACTGGGCACCCGGTGACGTTGCGCACGGCGTCGCCGCAGCCGCCGGCGGTGGTCAGGCCGGCCTCCCCGAGTTCCGCGAGCACCTGTGGGAGCGATCCGAGCTCGAGGTAGTGGAGTTGGACGGTCTGCCGCGTCGTCAGCTCACCGGCGCTCCGCCCGTGCCGCTGCGACAGCTCCCCGATCGCCCGCAGCTGGTGCGGCTCCGCCCGGCCCGCAGGCAGCTTGATCCGAAGCATGAAGGTCCCGATCTTCGGCTTGTCGTGGTAGAGCCCCCACCACTTGAGCCGGACGACATCCTCCTCGGCGACGCGCTCGTAGCCGGCGGCGATCAGCGCGGGCAGCTCGTCGAGGATCCCGAGCGGGCTCTTCTCCTGCTTGAGCCGCTCCACCGAGTTGCGCTTGAGCACGAGCTCCCACGTCGCAGGCTCACGCCGTCGAGTCTGGGCCATCCGGTATTACTACCAAAAATAAAGCGACTTCTGTATGTAAAGCTTCGGGCATGATCCCGCTTCGCCGCGTCGGGTTGCTCCCGCCCTACCCGTTCGCGGAGATCGATCGGCTCAAGCTCGAGCTCCGCCGCGCGAACGAGGACGTCGTCGACCTCGGGTTCGGCAACCCGGACCTCCGGTCGCCGGACGTCGCCGTCGCCAAGCTCCAGGAGGCGGCCGCGCTGCCGCGCAACCACCGCTACTCGGCCAGCCGTGGGATTCCGAACCTCCGCGCCGCCATCACGGAGCTCTACGCGCGACGGTTCGGCGTCGAGCTCGATCCCGAGCGCGAAGCCGTCGTCACGATCGGCGCCAAGGAGGGCCTCGCGCACCTGTTGTGGGTCCTCGTGGAACCGGGTGACGTCGCGCTCGTCCCCTCGCCGAGCTATCCCATCCACCTCTTCGCGCCCGTACTCGCCGGCGCGAGCGTCGCGCAGGTGGCGATGGAGGCCGGCGCCGACGTGCTGGAGGGGCTCGAGGAGGCATTCGAGCGCTCTCGCCCGCGCCCACGCGTCCTGATTCTCTCGTTCCCCCACAACCCGACCACAGCCGTCGTCGAGTCCGGCTTCTGGCAGCGGGTCGTCGACTTCGCGCGGGAGCGCTCGATTGTCGTCGTCCACGACTTCGCCTACGCGGACATCGCCTTCGACGGCTACCGGCCGCCGTCCATCCTGGAGGCCGACGGCGCCCGCGAGGTCGCCGTCGAGCTCTACTCTCTGACGAAGGGTTACTCGATGGCGGGCTGGCGCGTCGGCTTCGTCGTCGGGAACGCCAAGGTCGTAGCTGCGCTCTCCCGGCTCAAGTCCTACCTCGACTACGGCACCTTCCAGCCGATCCAGATTGCAGCCATCGTCGCGCTGCGCGAGGCGGGCGAGCACGTGGCTGCCGTCTGCGACACGTACCGGCGCCGGCGCGACGTCCTCGTCCAGGGACTGGGACGGATCGGCTGGCCCGTTGCAACGCCCCGCGCCACGATGTTCGTCTGGGCACCGATTCCGGAGCCGTTCCGGATGCTCGGGTCGCATGCCTTCGCGCTCCACCTGCTGCGGCAGGGGAAGGTCTCTGCGAGCCCCGGTGCGGGCTTCGGGCCCGGCGGCGACGGCTTCGTCCGCTTCGCGCTGGTCGAGAACGAGCATCGGATCGCCCAGGCGCTCCGCGGCTTACGTGCAGCGCTTGCGCTCGAGCCGTAGTAAAGAGGGGCCGGTGGCGCGCGCTGCACGCCCCCGGCCGTTCGCTCAGCGCTCGGCCCGCGTGTGGAGCACTGCGGCCGGTCGCCGCAAGGGCTGCGTCGGATGCACCTGATCGTGCTCGTCGGTGCCGTAGCCGCCGGGAACCGGGATGTAGAACTCGGGGTAGCCCCACATGCCGTGCTCGGAGATGTCCAGGCCCGCGTTCTCGTCTTCCGGCTCGGTGCGGATGCCGATCGTCTTCTTGAAGAGGTAGAGGACGAGGAACGAGGCGCTGAACGTGAACGCGCCGACCGCCGCCAGGCCGAGTGCCTGGACGCCGAGCTGGTGGAGACCGCCGCCGTAGAAGAGCCCGCCCTTGCCGGTCGCGAGCTTGTCTGCAAGCGAAGGCACGGTCAGGAACCCGAGCGAGAGTGTGCCCCAGACGCCCGACATGCCGTGCGCCGCGATCGCGCCGACGGGATCGTCGAGGCCGATCTTCTCGACGGCGAGGATGCCGAAGACGACGATTCCGCCGGCGACGAAGCCGATCAGGATCGCGGCCCACGGGGAGACGAACGCGCAGGCCGCCGTGATCGCGACGAGTGCGGCGATCGCCCCGTTCAGCATCATCGAGAGGTCGGGCTTCTTGATCACGAGCCAGGAGGTGATCACGGCGCCCAACACGCCCGAGGCCGCCGCGAGGTTCGTGTTCAAGGCGACGTACGCGAAGAAGCCGACCCCGCCGAAGTCGACCGAGAGCGTCGAGCCGGCGTTGAAGCCGAACCAGCCGAACCAGAGGATGATCACGCCGAGCGTCGTGAACGCCATGTTGTGGCCCGGGATCGCGTTCGGAATCCGGTCGGCGCCGAACTTGCCGATCCGCGGTCCGAGCAGGATCGCCCCGGCGAGGCCGGCGAGCGCGCCCTGGTAGTGGACGACGGTCGAGCCGGCGAAGTCCTGCATACCCTTGGCGAAGAGCCAGCCGTCCGGGCTCCAGATCCAGTGCGAGACGAACGAGTAGATCAGCGTGAAGACGGTGCCGAAGGCGAAGTAGACCCAGAGCCGCGTCCGCTCGGCCATCGCGCCCCAGACGATCGCGAGCGAGACGGCCGCGAAGACGACCTGGAAGAGATAGCCAGCCGCCGCCGGGATCGCCCCGAACCAACTGAAGGGCGCCTGTCCGACCGTCAGCAGCTCCTCCGTCGAGGGCAGGAAACCGGAGCCGCCCCAGAGCCCGTTGCCGCCGTCGCCGAACGCGATTCCGAAGCCGACGAGGTAGTAGACGACAGACGCGAGCGCGAGGATCAGGACGTTCTTCGCCGCGATGTGGCCGACGTTCTTCATCCGGGTCAACCCGGCCTCGAGGAAGGCGAAGCCGGCCTGCATGAACATCACGAGGATCGCGGCGAGCACGACCCAGATCGTGCTCGTGGCGATCGCGAGCTCCTTGGTCGTCATGCCGCCTCCACCTCCTCGAGACTCCTGCCGGTCCGGTTGTGCGTGACGTTCTGGATCTGCGTCGTCCAGCAGATCCCATCGCCGGACTCGTGCCCGCTTCGAGCCGCGTCCGCGATCGCGGCGACCACGCCGTCGGCGAGCTCGTCCGACACCACGAACGTCAGGTGCGCCTTCGGCAGGAACCGCGACTCGAACACACGGCCCCGGTACTCGTGCGTGATCCCGCGCTGACGGCCGTGGCCGACCGCCTCGATCACCGTGACTCCGACGTGCCCCGTCTGCTCCGTGACAGCATCCATCACCGTCTCCACCCGCTCGCGGATCACGACTGCTTCGACCTTCACCATTCTTCCTCCTCAGGTCCACGAAAAAAGCGCCCGAGAGCCAAGCTCTCGAGGCGCCGATGCCTCCGTGCCGCACCTTCGACGGCACGGCAACACACGAGACAGTAAACGATCGTGCCCTCGCATGCAAACGTAAAGTCTTGTGTCATAGTGCGTCGATCGAAAAGACCCGCTTCATCTGGATGAACGGCGAGCTCGTCGCCTGGAAGGCCGCGACCGTTCATGTCGGTGCCCACGGGCTGCACTACGGCACGGGCGTCTTCGAGGGCATCAGGGCGTACGAGACGCCCGCGGGCACCGCCGTCTTCCGGCTCCGCGAGCACCTCGAGCGACTCGCACGCTCCGCCGCGCTCGTGTCGCTCGAGCTTCCCTGCTCCGTCGACGAGCTACGGGTCGGGGTCCGCGAGCTCGTCGCGGCGAACGGCCTGCCGGAGTGCTACATCCGTCCGATCGCGTTCTCCGGCGCGGGCCAGCTCGGTGTCGCCCCGCGCGACAATCCCGTCGAGCTCGCCGTCCTGAGCTGGCCGTGGGGCGCCTACCTCGGCGCCGAGGCGTTGAAGCACGGGATCAGCGCGACGGTCTCGACCTGGAAGCGCGTCGGTGCCAACACGATCCCCCACGCGGCGAAGGCGACCGGCATCTACCTGAACTCGATGCTGGCCGTCGTCGAGGCACAGCGCGCCGGCTACGACGAGGCGATCCTCCTAACGGACGAGGGGTACGTGGCGGACGGCTCCGGCGAGAACGTCTTCGTCGTCAAGGACGGGAAGATCGCCACGCCGCCGCTCTCGAGCTCGATCTTGCCCGGGATCACGCGCGACACGGTGATCCAGATCGCGCAGGATCTCGGCTACGTCGTTGAGGAGATGAATGTGATCCGCTCGGATCTCTACCTCGCTGACGAGGTCTTCATGACCGGCACCGCCGCCGAGGTGACGCCTGTCCGCTCGATCGACGACCACCAGGTCGGGGTCGGGCCCGTGACGCTCGAGCTCCAGAAGGCGTACCTCGATACGGTGCGGGGACACAGCGGCCGCTGGGGGCACTGGCGCGACGTCGTCGAGTTCAGGGCGATCGCCGAAGCGTAAGCCGTCCGGCCCAGGCGAAGACGAGCACCGAGCTAGTGGATCGTCAGGCAACGTTTGCCGGTTCGTGGTCAGGCCGCTTTTCGTGCTGTCTGTCGGCGGGTGAGGTGGCGGAGCTTGGGGTCGTCGCGGTGGTCGTTGCGCCAGCCGATGTAGTCGAGGATGAGCCTGGTTTGGGTGTCGTGGTCGGGGTGGTCGGTGCCGGCGAGGCAGAAGTAGCGGAGTCCTTTGAACTGCGGCTCGATCCGGACGTTCCTATAGATGTCAAGGGCGGTGGCGTCTGGTGGTGGTCGCTCTGGTGAGGGTGATGCCGATCGGCTCGGCGCCGCAGCTGATCGTGACCGTTTGCCGTGCCGGCGGGGTCGACGGGCTGAGCTCGGCGAGGTCGGCGCGGAGGGTGTGGTAGAGCTCGCGGGCGATGTAGCGGTTGAGGCAGCGGATGATCTCGGGTTTGGTCAGGCCCTCGGCGGTGCGACGGTTGGCGTAGGCGCGGGTGCGAGTGCAGTAGCGCAGCCGACAGACGGCGATCAGGTGGAGTGCACGGTTGGCCTTGCGATCACCGCCCCGGTTGAGCCGGTGTCTGCTCGTGCGTCCGGAGGAGGCGGGGATCGGGCTTGCGCCACAGAGGCGGGCGAAGGCGCCATCGTTGGCGAGCCGCTCGATGTTCTGACCGGCGGTGACGAGTAGCTGGCCGGCGTGCTGGGTCGAGACGCCGAGCAGGCTCGTCGTTCGTGGCGCAGCGGTCGCGACGAGCGGGGCGAGGTGTTGGTCGAGTAGCCGATCTGCCGGTCGAGGTCGCGCACGCGTTCAGCGATGCTGCGCAGCGCGAGCTTTGCCGCCTGCAGGGGCTCGTGTAGCCGCGCCCGATCGGGCCGTAGACGCAGGCAGAGGCTGGCTTTGCCGCGGCTCGTTTTGCGCACAGCGAGTTGTTGGCGGAGCTCGTCCGGCGCGGTGATCACGAGTTCGCACAGCTGCCGGCCGCCCGCGTCGTCGACGAAGTCTCCGGGTATTCCTCGCGCTCGTCGAAGCTGAGCGACAGAGGGCTTCTGCGCCGCGAGGGCTGCGGCTTTCTGAACCCGATCAGCACTTCGGAAAAGACGCTGCTGCGCAGCGGCGTAGTCCGCAATGTTGCGCGTGACGGTTGCGCTCAGATGCTGCGCTCTCAAGCCCAGAAGCGCGTTCGCGTCGCCCAGCACCTCATACGCCTCGAAGCGGAGACTGGTGCTGCCGCTGATACCGGTCGTGTCGAGCTGAACGGGTGTAGGCCGCGTCCACGTAGAAGACGATCTGGCCGTCGCCGGACTCGATCTTCAAGGCCGTCTGGCCGCCGATCTACGCCGCGCCGCGAACGCGGGCGACCCGAGTTGAGCAGGCTGAGGATCTAGCGCTTGAAGCCAGCCGACGACGGGTCTGGATCGGTCGCTAGAGCAGCCGCGGCCGGTACAGCGGCTGGTTCTCGATCGCCTTCTCCTTTGCCGCGTGCCTGCGGCGCTGCGCCTCCGTCAGAGGCCCGACAGCGGGTTCAACCTTCGCATCGGTCGGCGCTGGCGGCGCGATGTAGATCGTGTCCATCTACGCGTCGTAGGGTTGCGTCTCGCCACCGACGATCGCCGTCTCAGCGGTGACGCCGTTCACGGTCTCGAGCTGACGACGATCGCTCCCATCTGCCAACTCTCGTCTCGCCAGGTGGCCTTCGTTCCGTCACCGTTCGACTGCGTCCCGTTCACGACGACGTGCAGCACGGATCCGGCCGGCGGCGCAAGCGCAGGCGGCCGCGCAGGCTCGGCTATTCAGACGCGGGGACGGCGGCGAACCACGTCTCGACGAGCTCGCGGACGCGGCCGAATAAAAGTCGTCGACGCGGTTGAGAAACGCAAACGTGTCTCCATCCGGTTGGATCCGCGCGTCGTGGCCTCGCGGAATCTCGTCGAAGAGCTTGACGCGATCACCGTAGCCGCGTGTACGACGCCGCCGAAGGCCCGCCTCGCCTCAACTCAGCCGAAGACCAGATGAATCAGACCGGTGCGGCCGCTCGAGACGCCGACAGCCATCCTTCCACGTCGAGACGTTCCCGGGTGATCTCGACGTGGCCCGCTGTCAAGAGTCGTTCTTTGGGCGGGCTCCAGGCTCGGAAGTGCTCGGTCGCCGCTTCAGGATCGGCGGCGCGCTCATGTGTGCGGGCCTAGTGCGTTGTTGAGAGCAGCTCCAGGCTATAGGGCTGCTTGACGAAGGTGAGGTTGAGCGGTTCGCCGGCTTCCCGGAGGAAGTAGAGGAGTTCTTGCGCTTCCAGCATCGTCGCTCTGTCGCCCGGCTCCAGGTAGCGGCGAGGAGCCGATCAGCGCCGTCCGGCCAGCCGTCATTCTCGGCGAGACGAGGCGTCGGGCGCGGTGTAGGAGCCGCCTGAGGCGGGAAGACGAGGATGTCGAGCGGGAGGTCCCCGGAGCGCCGCTTCGATTCACTCTCGGACCCGAGCAATCGCCCATGTCGGCGAGATCCGCCGGAAATCTCGTGAAGCCGTGGCGGTCGGCAGCGGTGCATGCCTCGAGGACATTCTCGCCGTCGTCGGCGGTGCTGGGAAGCGCATCGATGCAATCATTGTTCCCAAGGTCGAGAGCGAGGCTGATGTTCATTTCGTTAGCGACGCTGAGTCAGTTCGGTCGGGACGAGCGGTTCGACGTTGTCGTCGTGGGAGGCGGCACCGCCGGATTGGCGACCGCGCTCGCCGCGCGGCACGAGGGGGCTAGAGTCGGGCTCGTCGAACAAGAGAAACGGCTCGGCGGCGACTGCACCTACTACGGCTGCGTCCCGTCAAAGTCCCTAAGACCGCGTTTCACAATGAGTGGTTGAGGCGTCGGTAGCAGATGAGGCAGCAGCCGAGGGCGAGGAAGGCTTCGTGGATGTCGGCGCGGCGTTCGTAGC
>JAABUR0100000988.1_pt1 | contig 54426 bp, 48 predicted proteins | sample 5560091 | NCBI WGS metagenome assembly JAABUR01 (sample SAMN10711879, study PRJNA513375) | rock metagenome | isolation source: Antarctica rocks | place: Antarctica: Victoria Land, University Valley sud | reverse complement strand
GTGGCCACCGAGCTCAACGACCGACCCCGCAAAACACTCGGCGGCATCACACCCGCACAAGCCATGCAGCGTCTACTGTTTGACCCAGAATCACCCGTCGTTGCAACGACCGCCTGAATTCGCCATCCCCAAGCGGGACCGGGTGATCTTGGACCTCACCGTGACGAAGCGTGATTCTGGTCGCCAGTAGACGTTCGCCAATCGGTGACGTTCGCAGTGAGCCCGCCGAGTCGCGTGTAGCGAGCGTTGCTCGCTCAGGCCGCCGGTATGTCAAGTCTGCGACCACGCCGACACTGGGAGGGACAGATACACGCCGAGCATTCCGATGCCGGTTCGTTCGGTCACCATCTCGCGCAGCAGGTCGCAGCGCCGTTGACGGTCTTCCGCCCGGTCGGGAACCACTTCGACCGCACTTCGATGACGACGTCCATTCCGCTCACGTCGTAGGGGCCAAGCTCCCGGAACCGGACCTCGACATCACCTGGCTCAAGCGGACGGTGGTACGGCTCGTCGGTGCATTGAACGGCCACCGAGACAGCGCCCGGAAGATAGCTTGCCAATTCGCGCGAGGTCACCTCGGACGTGATGGGGCGGTATGATTCGGCCCTTCGGGTTCACCCCCCGCGGGTGGTGAGCTGATCTGTCCGCTTCTCCTGGCGCCGCCTGATCCACACGGTGACCGTTGCGGTGATCAGCAACCCGATGCCGACCAGCAGCGCGACCTCGCCGGGTCCGTTCTGCAGCACCGAGGAACAGATCAACGCCGCCAGGCAGAGCAGATGCGCCGTCAACCCGATCTGCAGGGTCCGGTCGGTGCGCACCACCTGCATCATCGGCCCGAGGTGCAAGGCGCTGCGGAGCTGATAGGCCCAGGCGCCGAGAGTCAGCAATACCGTGATCGGCCCGACCACGTGCACCCAGCCCGCCGGGTCGCCGTCAACCAGCAGCCGCGCCCGGCCCAGCACCGCCATGGCCGCCCACAGCACGAGCTGAGCGATCGAGAAGGTGTGCCAGACAGTGGCATTCAGGTTCTGCAGGGCCAGCCGATCCGTCGGATCTGCCTGCACCACCGCGGCGAAACCGCGGGCTGCTGCCGCGCCTCTACCGCTGTGCGCCTGCCAGCGGGCCAGCTCGGCTGCGGTGCTCGAGTTCTCCGGATCCAGGGCGGCCGCGCGCCGCAGGTATTCGCCGGCCTCCTTGCGACGCCGCAGTTCGAGCAGGGCTGTTCCGGCCAGCCGGTGCGCGTCGGCGTCCTGCGGGTCCAGTTCGATGGCACGCCGCGCCAGCATCACCGTCGCGTCGGTGACCAGCCCGCAGTCGATGTCCACTCCGGCGGCCACCCGGTACGGCGCCGGATGCGCCGGCGCCAGCCGGATCGCTGTCCGCGCCGCCTGCTGTGCGGGCGCGATCTCCCGGCGTGCGGCGTGCACGACTGCTGCCAGCAGCTGGCTGTCCACGTCGCCGGGCGCCTGGCTCATCAACGCCCGTACCGACTGCAGGGCACCGTCGGTGTCGTGGGCGCCCAACTGCGCCCAGCCGAGCAGCCTGCGCGCTTCGGAATCACCCGGATCTGCCGCCAGATGTGCGCCCAGCAGTCGCGCGGCGTCCTGATGACGATCCGCGGCGATCAGCAGCTCCGCGCGTGAGCGCATTTCCGTCATCGGCTCACCAGCGCTTGGACTTCTTCAAGAAGGACTTCAGTTCGGCGAAGGTGCCGTCGTCCTGCCCGTACTGCACCACGGTGCGCGCAGTCTGAAACCACGGTCCGGTGGACGGCCGGATACTGTCCAGCGCCGCGCGGAGATCGGGCATTCCGATCATCCTGGCGTGGCCGGTGCGGACACCGTTCAGCAGCGCAAGTTCGGTGGCCGATTCGCACACGAAGGCGATGTCGGCCCCCGAGAACCCTTCGGTGGCACCGGCCAATTCGCCCAGGTCGATCCCCTCGACCGGTCGATGAGCCAGGTGATAGCGGAAGATCGACTCCCTGGCCGGCCGATCCGGCGGCAGCACCAGAAGCGTGCGATCCAGGCGTCCGGGCCGTCGTAACGCCGGATCGACGTCCCACGGCTGGTTGGTCGCCGCCAGAACGTACAGCCCCTCGTTGTGGGTGCTGACCCCGTCCAGCTCGGTGAGCAGCTGGTTGACGGCGCCGCGGATCGCCGAGTGATGAGTGTGAGATCTCTTCTGCCCCAACGCGTCGATCTCGTCCAGGAACAGCACGCAGGGCGCACTGCGACGGGCCTGGGAGAACAGGTCGTGCAGATTCCGCTCGCTCGACCCGACCCACATGTCTAGAATCTCGGAGAGCCCCGCGGAGAGGAAGGCTGCGCCGAGTTCACCGGCGAGGGCTTTGGCCAGGAACGTCTTGCCGCAGCCAGGTGGCCCGTAGAGCAGCATGCCGCCGCGCAGGCTCTTGCCGAATAACTTGCGCAGTTCGGGGTTGCGCAGCGGCGCCAGGAACGCCGCGTTCAGCCGGTCCTTGACCGCCTGCATCCCGCCGACATCGGCCAGCCGGACCTCCGGACGTTCGATGTCGAAGGCAGCGGCCGGTTCCGAGGCGTTCTGATCCGATGGACCGGTGAACATCGGGGCTGCGACATCGCCCAGCTGATCCTCGGCTGCCGTCCAGTCGAATGCACCGCTCACGGGCGTAGGGACATCCTCGCGGGTGGGATCGGGCGCGACCGGTGAATCGGGCATCGCCCGTGAGTCGGGTGGGGCCGGTGAGTCGGGCGGGGCCGGCGATTCATGTGGGCCTCGGGAATCGTCGACTGCTGGTGGATTGTGCACTGCGGCCTGGCGCTGGCCGGCCATGGGTGCGCCCAGCGCCTTGGCCATCAGCTCCCGCGCACCGCGATGGTGAGGATCGGCGCCGAGCACAACGCTGAGCTCGCCGATCGCCTCGTCCGGCCGGCCGGACTCCACCAGCAACTGGGCCAGATGCAGCCGCAGTGGGAGGTCCTTCGGTGCGGTGGCGACGGCACGGCGGATCGCCGCAATGGCGGAGTCGTCGTCGGTCATCTGATCATTGTCGTTGGCCGTAGAAGTCGAAGCATCTGCGGATGTCGTAGACCACCCCGATGTGCAGTGCCTGGACCTGGTCCAGTACCGCGCTGCCGGACTTCGAGTTCACATCGCCGGCTGCCAGCGGCGAGCGGACCACTTCGTAGACCGCCTTGTTCAGATCGTTCGGCGACAGCTTCAGCTTGTCCGGGCCCCGCGGATCACGCAGCCACCTGGCCCAGGTACCGGCGTAGCAGAGCCCGCGCAGACCGGCCTGATCGCCGGTTAGTGCTCCGCCCCCGGTCGCCTGAGCCGCCAGCGCGTACCGGCTGGCCACCAGGATGATCGCGGAGAAGTCGCCGTTGGTGGATCGCCAGGTCGCCGTAGGAGTGCCGATCTTCTTGAGCTGGGCAAGGTTGTAACGAACGCTCCTGGTGGCCGGGCAGTAGTCGACGGGAGGCTGGGGCGTGTTTCCCTGGCAGGTCGGCGGGGTCGCACTGTCGTACTTCTCCAGTTTCGGTTTCGAGTACCCGGGGACGGTCTGCCCGAAGTACAGATCGAGGGTCGTCGCGACCTGGGTGATCAGCTTGTCCGTCACCTCGATGTTGCCGAAGTTGGTGGGAAGCTGGTCGAAACCTGTCTGCTGACTGCGCTGGTCGATCTCCTGCTGGCTGATCTCGTTGCACCGCTTCGGTCCGTTGGCGAACCCGATGGCGGCGGCGAAGCTGCGGTCGAAGGAGCTGCCGTGGGCGTCAGCGTTGTCGGCGCCGAGGCCCACCGGGTCACCGACCCACATCATCGCGGTGAACACCTGGCGGATGCCGTCCGCCGATGAGAAGTCGAAGTACTGGGAGTTGCCGTCGGCCACCCATCGCCAATAGGCACCCGCGTAGCAATCGGCCTGCTGCTCCAGCAACAGGGTCGACGTTCGCGCCACCCCGAGTCGGGCCTGGACCAGGTGGCCCATCTCGTGTGCCAGGATCGTCGGTGCGCTGAGTTCACCGACCTGCTTCTCCATCATCGGCATCAGTACCGCGCGATCCCAGATGATGGTGTCGCAGCTGCTGCCGACGTAGGAGGCGTTGACCCGGCCGGCCAGCTTCGCGCCGCACACCTGATCGGTGGTCGACTCCGAGTCATAGGAGATCAGCGCTTTTGCCTCGGTGAACTGCTTACCGAAGTCCTCCTGGAAGATCCCCCGGTAATAGTTGTACAGATCCTCAATGGTGGCTTCGGCAAGCCTGTCGTACTTGTTCCCCGATGCTGCACCCTGCACCTGCAGCGACGGCCTCGGCGCGTTGTCCTTGAGCCCGCTCCGGCCGCCCGTCGGCGGATCATGGGACTCCGTCCCGCTACCGGCCCCTACCCGCACCGCCTGCCCGGCCACCGACTGGGTGCACGCCGTCGTGAGCGCAGCCACCACCGCCAGTGCAGCCAGCAGGCGCCCCGAGCGCATGGTCATGGTCGGTGATCCTTCCTGTTGCGCGGTGGCCCCCACCGGCCGGTCTTCCGTGCGCTGACGCTACCGTCAACCCTGCTCGGCACGTGGCGGAACAGAAGGGTCCGGGATGGCCGGCGAGTGGGCACAATGAGGGCATGCAGGTTCCGCCAACCGCGAACTCCGGGATCAGGATCCAGCGGGCCTGGTCGCCCGAAGAGGTTCGGGCGGCGGCGCAGCTGTTCGACAACGAGCCGAATCCTCAGGCGACCGAACGATTCCTGAACTCGTCGGACCATCACCTCCTGCTGGCCTTCGATTCGACTGCCGCGGAGGACGCTGCAAGGGCTCCGATCGGAATGATCACCGGCGTCGAGACCACCCACCCGGACAAGGGAACCGAGCTGTTCCTGTACGAGCTGGCGGTCGCCGAGCACGCCCGCGGCCGCGGTGTGGCAACCCAGTTGATCACCGCGCTGGCCGACCTCGGGAGGCAGCGCGGCTGCTACGCGATGTGGGTCGTCACCGAGGACGACAACGCCACCGCCAACGCCGCCTATCGGCGGGCAGGCGCACAGGACGCGGAACAGGTCGTGATGTACAGCTGGGATCTCAGTGAGGGGCAAGAGCCTTGAGCAGCAATGGCTCCGCCGACGATTCGAGGCGTGTGGTGCCGGACGAGCGGAGCCTTCGGCCCATCGACGAGGGGGTGCAGCGCGACTTCTCCGCAGGCATGTCCTACGGCGATTATCTCGATCTGGATCGGCTGCTGACTTCGCAACATTTGCGATCGCAGCCTCAGCAACACGACGAGCTCCTGTTCATCATCCAGCACCAGACCTCCGAGCTGTGGCTGAAGCTGGTGATCCACGAGCTGCGTTCGGCCCGCTCTTTGCTGGCCGCCGACGACCTGCCGCAGACTCTCAAACGACTGGCCAGGGTCAAGCACATCCAGAACCAGCTGTCGGAGCAGTGGTCGGTGCTGGCGACGCTGACGCCCAGCGAGTACGCACAGATCCGGCCGTACCTTGCCACCAGCTCCGGATTCCAGTCCTGGCAGTACCGGGCGGTGGAGTTCCTGTTGGGCAACAAGAATGCCGGCATGGTCGAGGTGTTCGCCCACGATCCGGCTGCCGAACAGCTGCTCAGCGGGCTGCTCGACGAGCCGAGCCTGTACGACGAGTTCCTGCGTTATCTGGCTCGCCGCGGCTACCCGATCCCGTCGGCCGTCCTGGAGCGGGACGTGCGCAAGCCGTACGTGATCAACACCGACCTGGTGACGGCATTCGAGGCGGTGTACGCCCAACCGACCCGGCACTGGGGGGTATACGAGACCTGCGAGGAACTGGTCGACCTGGAGGACAACTTCCAGCTGTGGCGCTTCCGGCACCTGCGGGTGGTGGAACGGATCATCGGCGACAAGATGGGCACCGGCGGATCCAGCGGCGTGGACTTCCTGCGGAAGGCGTTGCGGCTGAGCTTCTTTCCCGAGCTGTACGCGGTTCGATCGGTGCTCTGAACGCCGCATTTCTCGCGCCGGCATGCCTTGTCGTCAGGCGCCGAAGCCGGGGTCTGCGATGTGCTCGGCATCTTCCAGTACCCGCAGGATGTTGCCGCTGGTGAGCGCCGCAAGGTCCTCGTTCGACCAACCCCGGCCGGCCAACTCGGCCAGCAGGTTTGGGTAACCGGACACATCGGGGATCCCCTCCGGCAACGCCGGAACACCGTCGAAGTCGCCGCCCAACCCGATATGCCTCACTCCGGCAATGTCCCGGGCATGGTCGACGTGGTCGGCCACTTGCGCGACGGTGGCGGTCGGTGTCGGATTCCTCGCCTGCCAGGCTGCGAACTCCGCCTTCGCCGCCTCGTCGGTCTCCTCGGTCTCTTCGTCCTGCCAGTCGGGCAGTCCCAGCCGCCGGCGTTCCGCGGTCTCGGCGGCGCGGTGGTCCGCGCACTGCTGGCTGACGAAGCTGGGCACGAAGGTGATCATGACGATGCCGCCGTTGTCGCCCAGCCTGCCGAGCACGTCATCCGGCGCGTCCCGGACGTGATCGCAGACCGCCCGGCAGGAAGAATGCGAGAAGATGACCGGCGCGGTCGAGGTGTCAAGGGCGGCCCGCATCGTGCTCGGCGCCACATGGCTGATGTCGACCATCATGCCGATCCGGTTCATCTCGGCCACTACCTGGCGGCCGAAATCGTTGAGGCCACCGACCTTCTCGACGTCGGTGGCACTGTCCGCCCAGGGGACGTTCTGGTTGTGGGTCAGCGTCAGGTAGGCGACGCCGAGCTTGCGGAGCACCCGTAGCACCGGCAGCGACTCGTCGATCGAGTGTCCGCCTTCGGCTCCCATCAGCGAGGCGATCTTTCCGTCCTTCCAGGCCGCGCGGACGTCGCGGGCGGTCCGCGCCGCGGCGAAGGTGTCCGGATAACCGGCGATGATCCGCTGCACGCAATCGATCTGTTCCAGCGTCTGGGTGACGGCCCGGCCGGGCGGCAGGTTGCCCGGCACGAAGACCGACCAGAACTGGGCTCCGACGCCGCCCGCCCGCAGCCGGGGAATGTCGGTATGCAGGCCGGGCTGCCGGTCCGCCATGTCAGTGGCTCTCAGATCGTAGCCGCGTGTGCGGAGCGCCCATGGCAGATCGTTGTGCCCGTCGAACACCGGTGCTGCCTGCAGCAGCGCGGCGATCCGATCCGTGGGTCGGGCGTCGGAGTCGGCGGTCGCAGCAGCGGTCATGCCGACGATCCTGCCAGGGCGGGGCGCAGGCGATCGTGACGGCCCTGTGCTCGGTGCCTGCGCTGGCGATCGCCGTGCCCAACGCACCGACGCTGGCGATAGGTACTCGGCGCTGGCGTTATTTCGCCAGCGGGAGATACAGAACGCCAGCGGCCGCGGCTGGACCCTGGCCAAGGGCATCGTCCGGGAACTCACAGCGGGTCACCGCATCGCCGCCAGCCGGGACACCGCCTCCTCGATCACCTCGTCCCGTTTGCAGAACGCGAACCGGACCAGGTGAGCGCCCGCCGCGGGGTCGGAGTAGAACACCTGCTGCGGTACGGCGACCACGCCGCAGCGGTCGGGGAGCCCGCGACAGAAGGTCAGGCCGTCCGTGCCGCCGAGCGGCCGGATGTCGGCCACCGCGAAGTAGGTGCCCTGCGGCCGGACCACGGAGAAGCCCGCCGCCGACAGCCCCTCGCACAGCCGATCCCGCTTGTGCTGCAGACCTTTGCGCAGTCGGGTAACCCATTCGCGCTCGGTGCGCAGCGCCAAGGCCACCGCCGGCTGGAACGGGGCTCCACCGACGAACGTGAGGAACTGCTTGGCCGCCCTGACCGCGGCGATCAGCGGCGCCGGGCCGGCGGCCCAGCCGATCTTCCAACCGGTGACGTTGAACGTCTTGCCGGCACTGGAGATGGTCAGCGTCCGCTCCGCCATCCCCGGCAGCGTGCCGATCGGGATGTGCGGGGTGTCATCGAACGTCAGGTGTTCGTAGACCTCGTCGGTGACGACCAGCAGATCCTGTGAGATCGCCAGTGCTGCAACGCTTTCCAGTTCCTGACGAGTCAGCACCGTACCGGTCGGATTGTGCGGAGTGTTCACCAGGATCATCCTGGTCCGGTCGGTGACCGCCGCCTGCAGCTCGTCCCGATCGAGCCCGAACCGGCCTTCCGGTGCACCGCTTGACTGGCGCAGCTGCACAGGCACCAGGCGGCCCTGGGCCATCGCGACAACTGCCGGGTAGGAGTCGTAGAAAGGTTCAAGGGCGATCACCTCGTCACCGGGTTCGACCAGCCCGATGACGGCCGCTGCGATGGCCTCGGTGGCGCCGGCGGTCACCAGCACCTCAGTGTCCGGATCGAAGACCTGACCGTGATCTGCGAGCCGCGAGGCGGCGACCGCCGCCCGCAGTTCGGGGATGCCCGGGCCGGGCGGGTACTGGTTGACGCCGTCCGCGATGGCCTGCCGGGCTGCCTGGAGCATCGCCGCCGGGCCGTCGGTGTCGGGGAACCCCTGGCCGAGATTGATGGCGTCCTTCGCCATCGCCAAAGCCGACATCTCGGCGAAGATCGTGGAGGTGAAGGGACGCAGCCGCTGCACCAGTGGGCCGGAGGGCACCGTCATCCCTCCATTCAAGACCACAGCGTTCGCCGACCCTGACATGCACCCATACCCTTTTCCGGCCCCGGCGCCACCCGGAGCGCCCAGGCACAATGCAGCCATGAGCGAACTGGTCCCGGCGGCGGCACGGATCACCGACCTGTCGCCGATGGACCTGGTCCGTCGGCGCGCCCTGGTGCGGATGAAGTTGTTCGCCACCAGCTTGCTGGTGGTGATGGCGGCCGTCTTCGTCATCGCCTGGTTGTTGCAGGACAGCCATCCCTGGCTGGGATACGTGCGGGCCGCGGCCGAGGCCGGGATGGTCGGCGCGCTGGCCGACTGGTTCGCCGTCACCGCGCTGTTCCGTCATCCGATGGGGATTCCGATCCCGCACACCGCGATCATCCCGGAGCGCAAGGACGCCATCGGCAGCTCGCTCAGCGAATTCGTTGCCACCAATTTCCTGGCGGAGAACCTGGTACGGGACAAGATCAACGGGTTCGGGGTGGCGCAGCGGGCGGGCGCCTACCTGCAGCGGCCGGAATCCGCCGAGCGGCTGGTCGGCGAGGCCGCGGTGGCGGCCAGGGGGCTGTCGCGGGTGCTCGCCGACGATCAGGTGGCGGATCTGATCGCCGGGGTGGCCAGGCGGAAGATCAGCCAGACGCAGATCGGCCCGCCGATCGGCCGGATCGCCGCCGAGGTGTTCGACCGGGGCGAGCACCACCCGATGGTCGATTTCATCGTCGAACGCTGCTACACCTGGATCCGCGACAACTACACGGTGGTGTCCCGGGTGGTCGCCCAACGATCGCCGTCCTGGACGCCGAAGTTTCTGGACTCGATCGTCGCCGACCGGATCTACCAGGAGGTCGAGACGTTCGCCAGGGCCGTCAGGGACGATCCCGGCCACGAGCTGCGCCGGGCGTTGGACAGCTTCCTGGTGGAGTTCGCAGAGGACCTTCAGCACGACCAGAAGACGATGGCCCGCGCCGACGACATCAAGGAGCGCATCCTGGGCAATGCCCAGGTGAGGGAGCTGGCGGGGCAGTTCTGGCAGTCGGCGAAGCAGGCGCTGCTGGAGGCCGTGGACGATCCGCAGTCGTCGCTGCGCAGGTCAGCGGTGCAGGTGCTCATCTCGTTCGGCCGCACCCTGACCGAGGACGGTCCCACCGCCCGGAAGATGAACGCATGGGTGGCCGACGCGGCCGGCTACATCGCCGCCAACCACGCCCGGTCGATCACCGGGATCATCGACGAGACCATCGCCCGCTGGGACGGCGAGGCCACCAGCCGCAAGATCGAGTTGCAGATCGGCCGTGACCTGCAGTTCATCCGGATCAACGGCACGGTGGTCGGCGCGCTGGCCGGCCTGGTGATCTACACCTTCGCCCAGCTGGTGCTCAGCTGACGCACTGCGCCCGATCGGCTACCTGGCGCTGCCGCGCCCTGCCACCTGGCGCTGCCGCGCGGACGGCATCGCACGGACTGGTTGCTAGCGTCAACCGGTGATCGACCTGCCTGCGCTGCCCACCGCCGAGTGGTCGATCTGCCTGCGGGACGCCGACACCGGTCTGGTGCTTGCCGAGTACCAGAGCGAGGAGCAACTGCGCACCGCCAGCGTCGGAAAGATCTTCCTGCTGATCGAGATCGCCCGGCAGATCGGCGCGGGCGACCTCGATCCCGCCGAGCTGCTGGAGCGCCGACCGGAGGAATGGGTCGAGGACTCCGGCATCTGGTACCTGCTGTCCCGGAAGTCGTTGACCGTCGACGATCTCTGCTTCCTGATCGGGTTGTGCAGCGACAATCTGGCGACCAATGCGCTGGTCCGCCGGGTCGGGATCGACGCCGTCGGCCGCACGTCAAGAGCTCTCGGCTGGACGAGGTCGGAACTGCTCGATCGGGTCCGGCCGGACCGCGGTCCCGATGATCCGCCGACGTTGTCGCGTGGCACCGGCGCCGAGCTGAGCGACGTGATGGTGCGATTGCACCGCGGTGAGGTGGTGGATTCCCGCGCCTCGCAACGGGTGCTGCGCTGGTTGGCGGCCGGCGCCGACCTGTCGATGGTGGCCGCAGCCTTCGGTCTGGATCCGCTGGCACACGCCGAGCCGGATCGCGGCATCACCCTGGTCAACAAGACCGGCACCATCAGCACCGCCCGGATCGATGTCGGTACGGTCACCGGTCCGGACCACCGGGTGGCCTATGCGGTACTGGCCAACTGGGCCGACGGGCAGGATCCTCGCGACCAGGTGCTGGCCGGCATGCGGGAGATCGGACTCCGGATCCGACGGGCGGTCGGCGGCTGAGCCGGCAGTGGTCCCGGCCGAGAGCATCCCGGCGGACCTGTATGGACGCAGCACCGACACACAGGATGGGAGCAGACGACGCCATCATCCGAGGCATTGCCCCGCGAACGCGGGATGGGAACCGGCGGCGGGAGGGTCAGACGGTGGTCAGGAAGTCGCGGAGGACGGCGGATCCCCACAGCAGGGACGCCACCGGGACCCGCTCGTCCACCCCGTGTACGCCGACGACCCGTCGACCGTCGGGATCCTCACCGTGCGGGGCGAACCCGTAGCAGGCGATGCCGAGTTTGCTGAACGCCTTGGCGTCGGTGCCGCCTCCCATGCAGAACGGCAGCACCAGGGCTTGCGGATCGGCCCGGGATATGGCGGCGGCGATCGCGGCGAACCACTGGCTGTCGACCGGCGCCGATACCGGCGGCTCGAACGAGCTGAACTCGTGTTCGACGGTGTCGCCGACCAGGCGCTGGAGCTCGCCGACGATGACGTCCTGGTACCCCGGCGGGCACCTGACATCCACCTCGGCAGAGGCGATCCCGGGAACGACGTTGACCTTGTAACCGGCGTTGATCATGGTGGGCGTCGAGGACGCCCTGATGGTGAACCGGGCGACGTCCGCAAGTTCGCCGAGGTCGGCGAGGCACCGGGCGATGCCGTCGTCGGAATCCAGGTCGACAGCGATGCCGAGCGCTTCGGCGGTTCCGGCCAGGTAGGCCCGCACTGCCGGCGACAGGTGCGCGGGCCACCGATGGGAAGCGAGCCGGTGCAGTGCCGCCAGCAACTCCGCGACGGCATTCTTCTCCGACGGGCGGGAGGCGTGGCCGGAGGTCCCGCGGGCGGTGAGTCGCAGGTGCATGGTGCCGCGCTCGGCCGTTGCCACCGGGTACAGCCGGACCGGCCGGCCGCCGTCCCCGGCCGGACGGTAGGAACCACCGCTTTCGCCGATCGCCGCGGCCACTCCGGAGAACAGGCCGGGATGCTCGACCGTCAGCCAGCCGGCGCCGTATTCACCGCGATCCTCCTCGTCGGCCAGGAAGGCGACGACGATGTCACGCCGCGGCCGCTTGCCGGTCAGCCCCCAGTCGAGCAGGGTCGCAAGGACGGACGCGCACATGTCCTTCATGTCGACGGCGCCGCGCCCCCAGACGTAGCCGTCCGCCATTGTGCCGCCGAACGGATCCGTCGACCACTGGTCCGGTTCGGCCGGCACCACGTCCAGGTGAGCATGTACCAACAGGCCGGCGGCAGACCGGTCCGTGCCCGGCACCCGCAGCACCACATTCGCCCGTTGCGGGGCGTCGGTCCGGGCCAGCACCCGCGGCTGCCAGCCGACCGATCTGAGCCGATCGGCCACCCATTCGGCCGCCTCGCGTTCGCCGTTGCTCCGGCCACCGCCCCAGTTCGTCGTGTCGAATCGGATCAGCTCGCCGAGCAGCGCCACCACGTCGGCGTTGATGGCGAACTCGTCGTCCCGGACGCTGGTCGGGATACCGTCGGTCACAGCGGAGCCCTCCGAATTGTTGCAGTTACGTTACGGATCATGTACCACTGGCACCGAGGCTGGCGACTCGGCACAGGAAAATGCGCTAGCACCTTCCGATTCGGCCGACAGTGTGCCACTGTTCATCGCAACGGTCCCCGCCCTGCGTGATGATGGGTTACGTATCTGTGGATGCTCATTGAATGATCAACCCACCATCACCGTCGTATCGACAGTCGCCGGACCGAACGTGAACTGTTTCCAACAACTTCCGAGTCGACAACGACCGAGTGAAACGAGGGCGACGTGATCGAGGCAGCAGAGTGCATGCAGCGCCATGGGTCCGGCCGAGGACGGCCGGGCGCCCGGCGAGCGGGCCGGATGCGCAGGCTGACCGGCGCAACGATCGCAGCGGTGATGACGCTGGCGCTGCCGGCCGCCATGACCGGGCCACTGGCATCGCCCGCGGAGGCCGCCACTTCGGTCGAGAAGGTGATCGAGAAGGCGGCTGACCTGCCGGCGATCAAGTACGCCACCTCCGCCGACATCGACACGCTGAATCCCTTCCTGGCGATCCTCGCCTCCAGTACCGGCATCCTGCGGTTCCAGTACGAGAGCCTGGTGGCCTACGGCAAGAACAACGAGATCATCGCCGGCCTGTCCGACAAGTGGGAGACCTCCAAGGACGGCAAGACCTGGACGTTCCACATCCCCAGCGACCGCAAGTGGTCCGACGATCAGCCGCTGACCGCCCAGGATGTCGCATGGACGTTCAACGCGGTCAAGACCAAGGAGGCACTGCAGCAGGCAAATGGCGGTCTGGTCACCAACGTCGCCAGCGTGACGGCCAAGGACCCGCAGACCGTCGTCATCGTGCTCGCCGCCGCCCAGGCGTCCAACCCCGGCGCCGAGCTGCCGATCGTTCCCCAGCACGTCTGGGAGAAGGTGGACCCGGCGAAATATGCCAACGACAAGGACACCGTCGGCTCCGGCCCCTACATCATCAAGTCCTACGTCACCAGCCAGAGCGTGCAGCTGGTGCCGAACCCGAACTTCTGGCGCGGAGCGCCCAAGAACGGCGGGCTCACCTACGTCTACTACAAGAACCTGGATGCGCAGGTGCAGGCGCTCAAGACCGGTGAGGTCGACGTCGTCGCAGACATCACCCCGGCGCAGTTCCAGTCGCTGCAGAACCAACCGGGCATCACTCCGGTGTCCGGCGCCGGCCGCCGCTACACCGCGTTGGCGATGAACCCCGGCACCGTCGACATCAAGGGCAAGCCGATGGGCGACGGCAACCCGGCATTGGCCGACCTCCAGGTCCGCACGGCGATCTCGATGGCGATCGACAAGAACGTGCTGCTCACCAAGGTGCTGCAGGGCCACGGCAAGCCCGGTGAGTCCGAGATGCCAACCGTCTACCCCGACTTCTACGGCCTCGACGCCGACGCCACCAAGTTCAACTTCGACCCGGCCGCCGCCAATGCGCTGCTGGACAAGGCGGGCTACCCCAAGGGAGCCAACGGTATCCGCACCGACAAGCAGGGCAAGCCGCTGAACCTGCGGCTGATGGGCCGCAACAGCGACCCGACGCATGCCCAGATGGCCGACTACATCAAGCAATGGATGGCCGACATCGGCATCGGCATCACCGTGTCGCTGGTGACCTCGAACCAGGTCAACGACGATTCCACGCTCGGCAAGTACGACCTGTACTTCACCGGCTGGGGCATCGGTCCCGACCCGGACTTCCAGCTGTCGATCAACCGCTGCGCCTCAAGGCCCAACGCCGACGGAACCGGCGCGACTAGTGAGAACAACTGGTGTGACCCGGCTTTCGACAAGGTTTACGCCGCCCAGCACACCGAACTCGACCCGGCCAAGCGGGCAGCACTGGTCAAGCATGCCTTCACCATGATCAACAACGCCGCCGTCAGCAAGGTGATCTGGTACGCGGACAAGCTGGAGGCCTACCGAAGCGACAAGTGGACCGGGCTCACCAGGCAACCGGAGAAGGGCGGCTCGATCACCGGGCAGAACGGCTACTGGGGCATGTACACCGCGGTGCCGGCCGGTTCGGCGGCCGGTTCGGCGGCCGTCAGTTCCGGCAGCGGTTCGGCATCCGGTTCCGCCGGGGCCTCCGCCTCCGGCGCGGCCCAGGCGAGTGGCTCGTCGCAGCCGAGCGGCTCCGCGCCGGCCGGCTCCGACTCATCCGCTCCCGCCAACGCGGCCGCGAACACCGGCTCCGGGTTCCCGTGGTGGATCGTCATCGTCGTGGTGGTGCTCGCCGCCGCCGCCGCGGCCCTGATCCCGATCCTTCGCCGGCGCTCCAGAACCACCGCCGACGACCGGGAGTAGCGGGTGAGCATCACCCCGCAGACGGAGGCGCTGGCCGCCGATCAGTCGGCGGAGGACGCACCGCGGGGCTCCACCCTGCCTCGCTACCTGCTGCTCAAGGCGGGTGGGGCGGTGATCAGCCTGGTGATGGTCGTCGTTCTCGGGTTCTTCGCTTTCCGGATCCTGCCCGGCTCCAATGCCGCCATCAACATGACCAGGGGTCGCCAGGTCAGCGACACCGAGGTCGCCAGGCTCGAGCACCTGTACGGATTCGACAAGCCGCTGATCGTGCAGTTCTTCCGATTCGTCGGCAACCTGTTCAGAGGGGACCTCGGCGACTCCTACGTCTTCAACAAGTCGGTCAGCTCGCTGATCGCCGAGCACCTGGGTCCGACTTTGCTGCTGACCGGAACCGCGGCGATCGTGTCGATCGTGCTGGGTCTGTGGCTCGGGCAGAAGGCGGCGTGGAAGCGCGGGAGTCTGTTCGACAGGGCGAACACCGGGCTGGCGCTCATCTTCTGGTCGGTGCCGACCTTCTGGCTGGGGTTGCTGCTGCTGCTGGTCTTCGGTGGTGGGCTGCACCTGTTCCCGGCGGGTGGCCTGCAGACCGCGGTCAGCGGCAAGACCGGATTCGCCTTCGTGCTCGATGTCGCCTGGCACATGGTGTTACCGGTGATCACCCTGGTCGCCGTCGTTTACGCCCAGTACCTGATGGTGATGCGGGCATCCGTGCTGGAGGAGATGACGTCCGACTACCTGGTCACCGCTAGGGCGAAGGGGTTGCCGGAGAAGAAGGTTCGGACCAGGCACGCGGTCCCGAACGCTCTGCTCCCCACCGTGACGCTGATCTTCCTGACCCTCGGCGGATTGATCGGCGGGGCAGTGACGGTGGAGACCGTCTTCTCCTGGCCGGGCCTGGGTTACCTGACATTCCAAGCCCTCAGCGCGCCGGACCTTCCGCTGCTGCAGGGCACCTTCGTCGTCTTCTCGGCGATGGTGATCATCATGAATTTCGTTGCCGACCTGGTGTACCGCGTGCTCGATCCCCGGCTCCGGGCAGCATGAGTACGCCGCTCAAGGACCCACAGAAGTACCGCAGGTCGCCCGGCCGGCGGAGCGCGGCCAAGGCCGCTGAGGCGCCGGCCACCGTCAAGGGCACCGGCGTCGCGCGCCGGCGCCGCGCCCAGATCGCCGGCGGCTGGCGGGAGTTCGCCAGCACCAGGGCCGGGCTGGTCGGTCTTGTCCTGCTGCTCGCGGTGGTGGTGATCGCGCTGCTCACCCCGATCCTCGAGCCGCTGGACAATCTGAACGTCGTCCGGATCACCGCGGGGCAGAACGAACCGCCGAGCGGCGCCCACATCCTCGGCACCGATCCGGCCGGCCGGGACGTGCTCGGCATGCTGATCTGGGGATCTCGCATTTCGCTGCTGGTCGGTTTCGCGGCGACGGCGGTGTCTATGGTCATCGGCACCGTCGTGGGGATGGCCGCAGGGCACTTCACCGGCTGGTTGCAGGCGGTCATCATGCGGATCATCGATTTCTTCCTGGTGATCCCGGGCCTGGTGCTCGCCATCGTGCTGTCGTCGGTGCTCAGCCGGGGAGTGTTGACGATCATCATCGCGATCGGCGTCACCAGTTGGGCGGCGACGGCCAGAGTGGTTCGTGCCCAGACACTGACCATCGAATCCCGCGCCCACATCGAGCGGTCGAGGGCGCTCGGCGCCGGCGACGGGCACATCCTCGGCAAGCACGTGCTGCCGGCGGTGTTGCCGTTGGTGCTGGCCAACACCACGCTCACCGTCGGGTCGGCGATCATCGCCGAGTCCACACTGAGCTTCCTCGGGCTGGGCGATCCGACTGTGTTCTCCTGGGGGTCCATGTTGAAGTCGGCACTGGACACCGGGGCGGCCACCGCCGGCTTCTGGTGGTTCGTCCTTCCGCCGGGGGTGGCGATCGTGTTGGTGGTGCTGTGCTTCACCATGGTGGGCAGGGCCCTGGAGTCCGTGGTCAACCCGACGCTGCGGTGAGCAAGGCACTGCGAGGAACTCTGCTCGGAAGCCCCCGCTCCACTCCAACACCGATGGGACGCCAGATGGCCGCACTGGAATGGCGGGACGTTCGGGTCAGTTACCGGACGTCCAGGGGCGAGGACTCCGAAGTCGTCGCCGTCGACGGCGTGAGCCTGGCCGTCGAACCCGGCGGAACGGTGGGGTTGGCCGGCGAGTCCGGGTGCGGGAAGTCGACGCTGGCGATGGCTGCGCTGCGGCTGCTGCCCCCCAACGCGACGGTCACCGGCGCCGTCGAAATCGCCGGCGAGGACATCACCACGATGCGCTGGGGCCGGCTGCGGGCGGTCCGCTGGAGCGAGGCGGCGATCGTTTTCCAGGGAGCCATGCACTCGCTCAATCCGGTGCAGCAGGTCGGCCGGCAGATCGTCGAGGCGCTGGAGCTGCACAGCACTGTCGGTGCCCGGACGAAGGACGCCCGCGAACGCAGGGCCGGGGAACTGCTGACGCTGGTCGACCTGCCGGCCGGCCGCGCCCGGTCGTACCCGCACGAGCTGTCCGGTGGACAGAAACAGCGGGTGATGATCGCGATGGCACTTGCCTGCGACCCGGACGTGATCATCGCCGACGAGCCGACCACGGCGCTGGATGTGGTGGTGCAGGCCCAGGTATTGCGGGTACTCACCGACCTGGTGGCCAGCCGCAACCTCACCCTGGTGATGATCAGCCACGACCTGGCGGTGCTGGCCGCGGTCTGCGAGCGGATCGTGGTGATGCGCGACGGGCGGATCGTCGAGGACGGGCCGTCCCACCAGGTGGTCACCGCGCCGCAACACGAACACACCAAGGCGCTGGCGGCTGCCTTCCCAGTGATCGGCGACCAGACGTCCAGGCTGAAGGTCGGCCGGGTCAGGGGTGATGGGTGGGTGGTCGCCGGCGCCGCTGGCCTCTCGCTGACCAAGGGCCGCGCTCAGCCCGGTCGGCAGACCGCTGGTACCGGTCCGCGGGACGTCGACGCGCCGGCGGGTCCGCTGCTCGAGGTCCAGGATCTGACGGTCGATTTCCGCGGCCGGGGGCAGAACGTACGCGCCGTCGACCACGTGTCGATGTCCTGCGCCGCGGGGGAGATCGTCGCCCTTGTCGGTCAGTCCGGTTCCGGAAAGACCACGTTGGCCAGGACCGTGCTGGGCTTGCAGCAGCCGACGTCCGGTGAACTCCGTTATGCGGGGAAACCGTTGCCGCACAGACGGTCGGAGCTGAAGGCATACCGCCGCCAGGTACAGTTCGTGCTGCAGGATCCCACCGCGTCGCTCAACCCGAAGCACACCGTCTACGAGGCGGTCGCCGAGGGGATCCGGATCCATCGGCTCGCCGGCAACGAGCAGGAACGGGTGGCCACCGCGCTGACCCGAGCCGAGTTGACCCCGCCGGAGCGGTTTTTCGGTGCGCTGCCGCAGGAGCTGTCCGGCGGCCAGCGGCAACGAGTGGTGATTGCTGGCGCGCTGGCCCTTCAGCCCGGCTACCTGGTGGCCGACGAACCAGTGGCCAGCCTGGACGCATCGGTCCGCGGCGAGATCCTCGGCCTGCTGCTGCAGCTCAAACGTGACCTCGGGTTGGGTGCGCTGGTGATCACCCACGATCTGGGTCTTGCCTGGAACATCGCCGACCGAGTGCTGGTGATGCACCGCGGGAGCATCGTCGAGGACGGCCCGGTGGAGCAGGTCCTGCTCGACCCGCAGCACGACTACACCAAGACGTTACTCAGCGTCGTCCCGTCCGAACTCGGCAGCCGATGAACCCGCGAGCGACTGGACTGGGTCCGCTACGCCCAGGGGACCGGGTGGGACTCGTGGCCACCGCCGGTCCGCCGGTCGGGGGACAGCTGGACGAGGCTGCCGGCCTGCTGTCGTCCTGGGGGCTGACACCGGTCAGGTATCCCTCGGCGACTTCCCGGCACTCATGGGCAGGCTACCTGTCCGGAGAGGATGCCCTGCGCAGCAAGGACTTCGAGGACGCCTGGTGCGATCGGGCGATCGCCGGGATCTTCTGTATCCGGGGCGGCTACGGCACTGTCCGGATGCTCGATGCGCTGGACGCCGCTCGGATGCGGGCCGCGGTCGGCAAGCCGGTGTACGGAAGTTCAGACGTCACTGCCGTGCTCGAGTGGCTGCGGGAGCGGCTCGGCGCGGCCGGCTGGTTCACCCCGATGGTGGCCACCGACGCGCTGCTGGAGGACCCGGCATCCATCGAACACCTGCGCAGCGCAGTGCTGGATGACCTGCCGGCCCGCCGGTGGTCGACACCGTCGGCGCACACACTGGTCCCCGGATCGGCCACCGGGACGCTGATCGGCGGCAATCTGTCGTTGCTGGCCATGACGCTGGGCGAACGCGGCCGCGGAACGGTGGACAACACCGGGACCATCGCGCTGCTGGAAGACGTCTCAGAGGACACCTATCGGATCGACGGCTACCTGCGCAGTCTGCTGCGTGCGGGCTGGTTCGACGGTGTGGTGGGGGTGGCTCTGGGCAGCTGGCTGGACTGCGGACCACCGGCGGAGATCGGCTCGCTGTTCATGGAAACCCTTGGGCCGCTGGGCATACCGATAGCGGGCGAACTCGGATTCGGCCACTGCGCGGCCGCTCACAGCATCCCGCTCGGCGTGCAGGGCAGCATGCACGCCCACCGCGACCGCCCCCCGGAACTGGTCGTCGAGTTCTGCGGAGCCGATGGTGACTGAGCTCGGCCGGCCGAGGTCCTCGACCCTGCTGAAGGCCAGACTGCTCCAGGCCCACCAGGCGGAGTTCGCCGCCGGGATTGCCTGGGCGCGGGCAGATCCTTCGCTGGAAGCGGCGGCCGCCGTCATCACCGCCGCCAGGCGCAGATTTGTCCTGGGAGCGGCCACCTCGTTCACCTATGCCTCACTGCTGGCTGCCAAGATGAGCGCGGCACTGGCCAAGGTGACGCTGATCGACGGGACCATCGTCCGGCCGCTCGAGATCCTGTCCGACGTGCACTCCAGCGACGTCATGATCGCGATCTCGCTGTGCCCGTACCGCCGGTACACCGTCGAGGCGGCGGTGCCCTTCGTGAAGTCCGGCGGGTCCCTGGTGGTGATCACCGACTCTCCGGCTGCTCCGCTGACCAAGTGGGCCGACGAGTCGGTGGTGATGGGGCCGCTTCCCGATCACTCCGAGGCCGCGTCTCGGCTGCACCCGGAGACGCCCGCTGCCTCGCCGGTGGTGGTGGCCCTGGTGATCGACATCCTCACCGCGCTGTCCAGTGCCAGCGCCAAAGGGGCGGGTCGACGGCTCGGCGAGCGGGAGCGGCTGGCCAACGAGTTGGGGCTCTATCTCGGCTGACGCCGGCCCGGCCGGCCGGACCTCGGCTGACTTTGTGATTAGCAATGTCGGCGTGGCTCCTGTCTCGGGCTGGGCTATGCGACGGGCGTCGTCCAACCGGCTGGGTGTCAGCCGGATCGGCGATCGGCAGCCCGAGTTGGTGTCATTCGATCTAGCTCTTCCTCAGACCAGGCGCCAGTCATGATGCAAACTCTCTGTCACGCCCAGCGCAGCGAACGTGGGCGTCGCTGAGGTGTGCGCTACCCGGCGGATGTTGTGCTGACCTCGACCGCGAAGTTGTGCTCTTCGTCGAGGTCTGAGATGAGGCCGGGCCGAGTCAGCGTCCAGCCGAGCGTGTCGCGGGTGATCTGGCTCGAGGTCGGGTTGTCGAGGCCGACGAAGCCGCTCAGGTAACCGAAGTGCTGCTCGGCGTTCTCGGCGGCGACGGGCGCGATAGGGACGCCGAGACGGCGGCCGATCACCGTGGCGACGTCGCGGAGGGCGATGCCTTCCTCGGCAACGGCGTGCAGTCGGGATCCCGCGGGCGCGGATTCGAGCGCCAGGCGATAGAGGCGGCCGACGTCGCGCGTGTCGGCGGAGGGCCAGCGGTTGCTCCCGTCGCCCAGATAGCCGGCGACCCCCGTCGCGCTGGCGATCGCCATCAGGCCCGAGATGAAGCCGGAACGGCCGAGGCTGTGCACCGTCGGCGGCAGCCGGACGACCGAGGACCGCACTCCCTGCTCGGCGAGTGCGATCACAGTGTTCTCGGCGTCGATCCGCGGACCACCGGGTCTCACATCGTGCTCTGTGAGCTGCCCTTGAAAGCCGGCGAGGATCAGTGCGAGGGTCGCGGATGTCCCGACAAGAGGTTTATCTGACCCCCTGAGCGCAGCGCCCATTGTCTCGATCGCTCGCAGGTCTGCGACGATCGCGCTGGCCAAGTCGCCCGAGTGCTGTTCCTCGTGCTTGAACGCAAGGTGGATAACGCCGTCGGCCTCGTGGACCGCCGTGCTCAGGCCATCGAGGTCGTCCAGATCACCTCGTCGCACGTCGGCGCCGAGCGACTGCACGGCGGCCGCCGCGCGATCTGAGCGGGCCAGCCCGGTGACGGCGTGACCGGCGGACAGCAGCTCGGGAATGACTGCGGAGGCAATGTGCCCGGAGGCACCGGTGACGAACACTCGCATAGGTGGATCTCCTTCACGGCATCGCCGGCACGGCGAAGCCTTTGATAGTGATTGCAGTTTGTGAAGTCACTGTAGCACCGCCGACTGCACGTCGTGCAGTCGATAGGCTCAAGGCATGCCGCGATGGCAACCGAACGGAGTCGATCGCCTGCAAGCTGCCGCCTTCGAGCTGTTCGACGAACAAGGGTTCGAGCGCACGACGGTCGCCGAGATCGCCAAGCGGGCAGGACTCACCCAGCGAACTTTCTTCAACCACTTCGCCGACAAGCGAGAGGTGCTCTTTGGCCTGGGCTCAGAATTTCAGCAAGAGATCGTCCGTGAAATCGCCGCCTGCGCCGACACGTTGCCGCCGCTCGACGCTGTCGTACGCGCCCTGCAAGCCGCTTCCGACACTATGTTCGAGGAACGCCGCGACGCGGTGACGCGTCGGCACAAGATCATCGACGCCAATCCAGAGCTGCAGGAGCGCGAACTCAGCAAGCGGACCGCGCTCACCGCCGCCATCGCCGCCGCGCTCCACGCGCGAGGTCTCGACCCCGAAACTGCGCTCCTCACGGCCGGCGCCGGCATGCTCGTGCAGCAGACGGCCATGCAAAGATGGACGCAGCCAGCAGAGAGCCGACCCCTACGGGAGCTTCTGTCCGACGCGCTGCACTCACTGCGGACGACCGTCGATGGGAGATCCGATCGACGCGTTGCCCCCTCCCGGACTTGACCGCGCCAGAGCGGCGACCTGGCGGTCGAAGCGCAAGCCGAGGTCCAAGAAGGACGAGAACCCCGTTGCGGACGACGCCTGGATCCACGAGCTCGGCTACTTCCAGCTCGACCGGCGCGGTGCCGATGCAGACCTGACTTCTACGACCTGGCCCAATTATTGCGAAGAACTCTGCTCCGTCCCAGTGATCGACTATCGCGACAAGGCCGTTTCCGACCCGGCGCTGCGAGGTCGGTGTCGGCCCCAGGGCGCTAGGGTCTCCTGCTGCATCGACCCCTGGATGACGGCCGGTTCGTTCAAGCGTGACGCGACGGAAGTGCCCTACTGTATGGCGGGTGATGGTGCTTCCCGACGACGTGCGCGCTTTGCTGGACGGACCGAACACTGCGCACTTCGCATCCGTGCTGGCCGACGGCGCGCCGCACAGCGCCCCGGTCTGGGTCGGTCTCGAGCTCAATCAGTGCCAACCGTGGTTACGTCCCAGCGGCGCATCTGTTCCACCGCGAGCAGCGTCTGTCCGTCGGCGATTGCGTCGACGTCGCACACAAGCCAACGCACGTCCCCATCTCCGCGATAGCTGTCGCTGACGTCGTCGTCGGCGCGGAACCGGTGCAGCAACGCTGCCGCAACGATGCGCTGCTCGCGCTCGGCGACCAAGCAACACCGCTCGGCGACCCACGGGTCGACGATGCCTTCACCAGGCTCACGCTCCAGCTGGGACAGCACCGTGTTGACCGAGAGCACGACGCCCGGGATTACGGCAGCGACATGCAGATTGATCAACGTGGTGAGCTGGTCACGGTCGCGCCGTTCGAAGCGACGAACAACAGCAGGCATGCGCGCACTCCAGATCGAGCCACTGGGTGGAGAGCCGCTGCCGGTGCGGAACAGCCCGACGGTAATCGTTCCCGCCGATCACGGCACCCCCCGGCTGACACCGGCCAGCTCGGCCGTCGCAGTTGTGGATCACCAACCGGGACGGATCACAAGTTAGCTTGCACTGAAGTCCAAATGCAAGGTAACTTGGGAGATGTGCGTGGCGATCCGATCATCGCGGAGAGCGCTCGCAAGCACGGTGTCAGCGACGAGGACATCCTGCATGCGTACGCGAACCCGATCCGGGTCTTCGAACTGGACGAAGGATTCACGATGGTCATCGGAGCTAATCAGGCGGCCATCATCTACGAAATCGGCGTCGTCGATGGCCACTCAGCACCGGTCATCGTGCACGCGATGAGAGCCCGCGAGAAATTTTTGAGGTGACGGACATGCCCCGATCAGTAGAAGACATCCTCGACCACGCTGACGAACTCGCCCGGCGGTTCGAGGACTACGAGCCGTCCCCGGCCGATGAGCGAGATCCGGCGATGTTCATCGAACTACGCCGCGCTGTTCTTGCGCGGTCGGACGCCGAACGCACCGTCCGAGACGCTGTCGTCCACGCCCGCGAACACGGCTACTCCTGGGCGTTCATTGGGTCCCTGATCGGCACCACCGGCGAGGCAGCCCGCCAGCGATACGGCCGCAAACAGCACGCCTAACGGTGGGCTAGCGGACGGGTGCCCAGAGTTGGTTGGCGTCGCCGGCGGCGACGCTGCTCCGGTAGACATCGATCTTGTGGTCGATGATCTTCAGGTTTTTCTGGATTTCGGCAAGCGTGGCGATCACCCGGGCTCGATGCGACTCCATCAGGGCGAGTCGCTGGTGTTCGTTGCCGGGTCCGGCGCAGACCAGCTCGGCGTAGCGGCGGATGGTCTTGATAGGCATGCCGGTGGCCCGCAGCTTGGTGCAGACGGTGATCCACCGCAGGTCGCGTTCGTGGTAACGGCGCCAGCCGCCGCCGGTGCGGTCGACGGGGGTGACGACCAGGCCGGCGCGTTCGTAGTAGCGCAGGGTGTGCACGCTGACCCCGGTGCGGCGGGCGGCCTCGGCGATGCTCAGTCCCACCTGGGGGTCGGAGGGAGCAGGCCCGGGTACCGGCCGCGGCTTGACTTCGAGCACGCTCTCAATCCTAGCGTCGTGGTCATGAGTGACTCAACGCTGCCGCAGTCCACGACCGGCCAGCGCGGGCGGCCGCCCGAACTGAGCCGACGACGCCGATTTCTGGTGCTCGCGATCTGCTGCGCCGGCATGGTCGTGGTGGTGATGGACATCTCCATCGTCAACATCGCGCTGCCGGCGATCCGTCGGGACCTGCACGCCTCGGTGTCCGGCCTGCAGTGGACGGTCGACGTGTACACCCTGGTGCTGGCCAGCTTGCTGTTGCTGGCCGGGTCCACCGCCGACCGGGTCGGCCGTCGGCGGATCTTCCAGGTCGGCCTGGCCACCTTCGGCCTCGGCTCGCTGCTGTGCAGCCTGGCGCCGAGCACCGGTTGGCTGATCGCGGCGCGGTCGCTGCAGGCCGTCGGTGGCACGATGCTCAACCCGGTGGCGATGGCGATCATCGCCACCACGTTCCCCGACCGGGCAGAGCGGGCCAGGGCCATCGGTGTGTTCGGCGCGATGTCGGGCCTGTCCCTGGGGCTGGGTCCGATCCTCGGCGGCGCCCTGGTCGACGGTTTCGGCTGGCGCTCCATCTTCTGGATCAACGTGCCGATAGTGGCCGCCGCGATCGTGTGCACCGCGCTGTTCGTGCCCGAGTCCCGCGCGGCTCGGGGGCGCCGGTTCGACCCGGTGGGCCAGAGCCTGGTGATCCTGGTGCTGGGCAGCGTCGTCTACCCGATCATCGAGTCCGGCAGATTGGGCTGGACCTCGCCGGTCATCCTCGGCCCGCTCGCCGTCGCCGTGCTCGGCGTGCTGGGCATCCTGGGCTACGAACCGCGCCGCGTCGACCCGCTGCTGGAGCTGCGCCTGTTCCGCAGCGTGCCGTTCAGCTCGGCGATCCTGATGGCGCTGTTTGCCTTATGCGGGTTCGGTGCGTTCCTGTTCGTGACCACCCTGTACCTGCAGAACGTGCGCGGCATGCCGGCGCTGACTGCCGGGCTGTGCCTGCTCCCGGTCGGGGTGCTGATCGTGGTGCTCTCCCCGCTCACCGGCCGGCTGGTCGGCGGGCGCGGTCCTCGACTGCCGCTGGTGGTCTCCGGGGCCGCGCTGGCACTGGGCGGCGGCGCGTCGATCTGGCTCGGACCGGCCAGCCCGCTGCCCGCCGTGCTCGCGATCTATCTGCTGTTCGGCATCGCCCAAGGCACCATCAACCCGCCGATCACCAACTCGGCGGTCTCCGGGATGGCCGGCCTCGATGGCCGCAGTGGCCGCCTCTGTGGCCTCCACCGGTCGGCAGACCGGCACCGCCCTGGGCGTCGCGATCGCCGGAACGATCGTGGGATCGGCCGCGACCCAGGACGGGACGGCGTTCACCAACGCGGCGCGCGGCGTGTGGTGGCTGCTGCTCGGGCTCGGCGTCGGCATCGTGGTCCTGGGGCTGCTCAGCACCGGGCGCGGGGCCATCGACACCGCCAACCGGGCGGCCACCCTGTTCGAGGGAGTGGACCTGGGCGCGGACCTTTCGAACCGCCGCCGACGGCCGCCGAAGGGAGCTGGTCCGCAGTGCGACGCGGTCGCGGAAACTACGGCCACGCCGGGTCCGCTTCCCGAGGCCCCGCCTCGCGACCGCAGGTGCCAACACCGAGGTGACCGAGTAGACGATTGTCTACCGGCACCGGGCGTCAGCTCGCCGTGAGCCTCCTCGCCCGAGCACGCACCGATGCATGCGGGCTCCGCGATGTGCGGGAGAGCGCCCTGTCAGCCCGTTCGACAAGGTCGGGGTGCTCGTCCGCGAGCAGGACGGTCCCGGTCAACGCGTTGGCCTGCACGATTCGGCCCGGATCATCGAGCAGTCTGTCGAGGACAGCGGCGGCCCGCGTCAGCTGCCGGCGGTCAAGTCGCAGTCTGGGGATCAACAATCCGACATGCCACCGCACTTCCGGCAGGTCGGAGCAGGCCAGACTCTCCAGCACCTCCTGCTCGTGCCCTCGCAACACTTCGGCGTTGGTCACCGAAACCTTCTCCAACTCGTCGACGGCACGCATGGACACCACCGGGTCGGGAAAGGTGATGGCCTCCCACAGCTGAGTGGCCAAGCTCGGCGAGTCCTCGACCTGACGTGCCACAGCGTTGGCCTCTCCGATCGACTGTCGCCCGCCACCGCTCAGTTGAGCGACGAAGTTCGTCCCGCTGCCCATCTCCAGATCAGGCCCGCCCGTGAGCGACGGCTTCCACGTGGTGGCCGTCGAGATCACTCATCCTCGGCGCGGCTCTCATGTACCATCCTGACCGCCAGCCCCTTTAGCTCCTTAGAATCCCCAATCATGGCTGAAGCGGTTCCCGCCCCACGGGTTGAATCGGTGTCTGCCCGGGACCCGGAGGTCACCGCTCTGCTGGACGCGTTGACTTCCGAGTTGGCGCTCGGTGGTTACGCGCCCAGCGAGACTTTTGGCTACTCCGTCGAGCAGCTGGAATCGAGTCAGGTCTACCTGGTCGGAGCTCGGATCGACGGCCGGCTCGTGGGTGTCGGCGGCGTCGAGTTGCAAGACGGGGGCATCGGAGAACTGAAGCGGTTCTTCGTCCTGCCGGAATACCGCGGCACCGGCGTTGCGGACGCATTGATCACCGCTCTGATCGAGTACGCGACCGACGAAGGGATCGATGTCCTGCGGCTCGAGACAGGCGACAAGCAACAGTCGGCCATCGCGTTCTACCGACGGCAGGGGTTCGTCGCGGTTCCGCGCTTCGGTCCTTACTTGCAGAGCGCTACCTCGTTCTGTATGGAGCGCACATGCAAGCCTGAGGACGGCGGCCGGACCGCGCCATTGTCCCGCGGTCGGCCGGGGTCGATACGCGCAACATCTTCGCCAGCCGGGGCACCTTGATGAACCGGCCGCTGCGGTAGGTCCCTGCGACCGCGCCAGAGTGGGACCGGCACGGCGAACCTGGCTGGACCCAGCTGAACCAAGACAATAACGATTCCGTAACAGGGATGGCGAGACCGCCGGCTCCGGTGCCACACTCGGGTCCTGCAAACTTAGGGGGTCTTCTTGATGAGCCAAGTCCGATTGCGAGTCTTTAGCGCAGTATGTGCTCTGAGCCTCGTATTATTGCTGTCTATCGGCCTTGGGTCGCCAGCGTTGGCCAGTGTGGCCGGTGGCAGGCTCGTAAATACCAAGTTTGCCGAAGCAAGCGCACCAGACGCGAACATGAGCCCACAGCTGGAGTACATTTACGCGCAAGGATTTAAGTCGACATACTTTGCCGGCGGCATCGTCGCAGATCTCGGCAAGAGCGCCGGTACGGACGATTGTACTCCCGGAAACGTAAACAACCCGCGCGCGATATACACACCAATGCAGCGCCCGGCGCCCTTTCGCTCCGTAGGCAATGTATCGCACGCCTGTCACAGGATTCGGTTTAGCGTATTGCGTAATGGCATTGTTAGCACCAAGACCTACGCATTGCCCGCAATCGACGTGACCGGATGGGGTAACACTCCGTATCTCGCCGGCGTCGATTTCCTCTACTAGCTACTTTGACCTGAAATAGTCGGTGGTGGGCTCTTGGCGTGGTCGGTGGTCCGCGGTCGGGAGTGATGCTGGCGGTTGGGATCTTCGTTTCTGGGATCTCAGGCGGTCAGGGCGACGATGTTGCCCAGGTTGTGGGCTAGGACGCCTCGGCGGTCATCGCCCCCTTCAGCTCTACGCGTCGCCGGGTTGCTGAGGTTGTCCTGGTCGCCGCCCAAGGATGGTTGCGGATCCCGTACAACGGATCGTGATTGAGTCCGCGGTGGCCGTGAATGTCCTGCTCAACGCGGCGGCGGACTTCGTCAACGGCTTGGCTGCCCAGCCAGTCCTTCGGCCCCGATCGGGTAAACTTCACGTGGTGCCAGACGTGCTCGTCGAGCCCGAGCCTGCTCGCACCGTCGAACCGGGGATCGGGTCGGCGATCAGGGCCTTGCAGCGAGGGCCGGATCAAGGTCCACACGGGGTGTTCCACGATCAGCCCATCTACGGCATTCCGTCGACCGAACCGGAATCTGTTACAACGATGCGATTGCCGAGATGGTCGACCCATAGTTGCCGCGCGGGGTTGTGCGTTCACTGTTGAAGGTCTTCGCTAATGTCGGGTGACTTCTACGCGCAGAAGAACCCCCGATGGACGGGGTCCGCAAATCGCGTTGACCACGATTAATTCCGCCCGATGAATGTCGCTCGGGCTGGTTACGGCAAACGCGATTGCGGGCCTGCCGTCGAGCTTGACATCCGCTACTCCAATTATTCCAGCGCCCGCTAGACCGGCCGCACTTGTGCACAGAGCGAAGCTTTCGGGATAGGACATGCTTCCTGAGGCCTGCCCGGCGATTCGGTCGTATGCACCTTGGGCGTCGCTCTCTCGAATCTCGAGTGTTGGAACGTTTGATGAGGATGTTTCCCCCTGGGTTTGCTCGGTGCCAGAGGTTCTGGGGGCGGCTGCTTGCGAGCCCGTTCGACCCGATCCGTTGCCACGCGGCGCGCCGTAGTTGGCCGTGCAGGCTACAACCAACATGGCAGCGATGGTCATAGCTGCAACAAGCGCGAGAGCACCGACTCGGCGGCGGGTGTAAGGCATCGAGTTCCTTCCCTCGTTCTCCGGGCACCTGGGCGTCCTAAAGCGCTTGGACGGACCCATCGTCCCTATGGTTCCCACCAGATGTAGCTCCGCAGGTCAAGGGCATGATTGACGGATCTTGAGGAGCCTAGTTCGGCCCTCTTCTGGGCCGGCGGACTCCGCTTTAGCTCACTTCGCCTGGACGCCTGAACGCTTCGGAGGAGCCCCTTCGATCGGGATGTCTTAGGTGGCCTCCTACTTCTTCGGGTGCCTGATGGCCGGATCGAGGTGAGTTCCGCCCGGCGATCCCGGGCGGACCGGGTTCTGTTCAACCCAGCGCCTCCGCGGGACAGGTGCCACGCCTGTTTGCAGTCCCGCACGGCGATCAGCCCACGGGCGTGCATCGCGGCCTCAACCTGCCGCCAGGTTGCAGCTCGTGCGCCGGCGCCGCGGAGGAACACCACCGGCGGCGGCAGCGGTGGGCCGGCTGGGCGGGTTCCTTGTCCAGAACCGCACAGATCCGCTTTCGCCCTGAGACGCCCAGAGAGCGCGCGATCTCGGTTCAGTCGAGAACTCCGGCGCGGAGGTGACGCAGTAGGCGAATGCCACGAGAACAGAATTCCCGTGGTAGCGGGTGTGCGCCCGGTTGAAGTGCACGCCTGCACTCGCCAATCCCGCGCGCCGGAGCACGTCCTCGACCTCCACGCGCAGTGACCACTCGGTCGGCGTCGTACACACACAAGCCCTGGCGCTGATCGCTCGAGCCAGCTCCTGCGTCATCCGGCCGGCCACGTGCACAATCTGAACGTGGCCAATCAGGGGACACCTCCCCGAGGTGGGCATCTCGGCCCGTGAGGCCGAGGTCCGGGCCGCGCTCGGCGAACATCTGACCATCGCCGAGATCGGCGCTCGGCTGTTCATCTCTATCCGCACCGTCGAGAAGTCACGTTTCCTCGTTGCTGCGCAAGCTGCGGGTGGACGATCGTCGCGCCCTGGCTGCCGCCCCGGCGAACCTGCACTCAGATCCTGCGGCCGAGGCGGGCGCGTCGATTGTCGGGACTTCTGTTGTGGTCATTGGTTTCTCCGCCCTTCGGTGCAGGTCCCCGTTGGGTCTGCGATCAGGAGCGTGCACGACGGCGCGGGTGGAGAGCATCCGTAGCGACCACGGAATCTTCGGCTCAGTGTCGGGCACGGATGATCGGCGGCCGGATCCGGCTCAGGGCCGGCACCAGCGAGAAACGTTCGCTGACTGACCACCGCGAAGGAGCAATTCGCTGATCCCATCACCACACCGTTGCCGCCTGCGGCCGCGGCTAGCGCTTGCAACTGCAAGCACCCGCGGCTACCGTTGGATCGTGGATCTGGTGCCGATGCTCGCCCCGGTGCGCGATCTCGGAGGTTTCATCCGGGATCAGCGCCAGCTGGCGCAACTGTCCATGCGTGGGCTCGCCGCGCGGGCCGGGATCAGCAACCCCTACCTGTCGCAGGTGGAGCGGGGGCTGCGACGGCCCAGCGCCGAGATACTCGCCCAGATCGCCCACGGCCTGTCCATCTCGGTGGAGTCGTTGCTGGCCAAGGCGGGCGTATTGCCCGACCGCCCGGATCACCTCGTCGGCCGTCGGGCCGATCAGAGCCAGATTCCCGAGGTGATCACCGCGATCGGCGCCGACACCACTCTCAGCGGGCGGCAGAAGTCGGCCCTGATCGAGATCTACCAGGCGTTCATGGTTGAGCGTGACGCGTCACCACCCGGAACGGTCCTCAGGTCGCGAGTCCCCGGAGCCGACCCGCCTGCCCGGAAGAGCCCGCTCTCGAACCAGGAACCCAGCGCGACCGAATGACGCAAACGCCGTCAGCAAAGGAGACAGAGATGCCGAACACCAACGACATGGGTGCACGAGCCCAGGCTGCCCTGGAGAAGATCGCCGACCGGTTGCCCGATCTGCCCAAGCCGGTGTTGGCCGCACTCGGTGCCGCCGACCTGGCCGGCCGCCAGCTGTCCGAATTGGTCGGGCGGCTCGCGGACAGGACCGGCGGCAAGGCGACCATGGTGCCGAGTCGGGACGAGGTGGTCGACGAACTCCGTTCCACCGCAACGGATCTGCCGGCCAGAATCCAGCAGCTGACCGCCGACCTCCCGGACAAGGTGCAGGAGATGGTCGCAGACCTGCCAAGCAGGGCGAAGGAACTTGCCGACCAGCTGGAGGAGTTCGCCACCCGCATCCCCGGCCGGGTGCAGAAGTTCACCGAAGAGCTGCCCGGCAGGGTGTCCGAGATGGGGGAGCAGCTGCAGCCCGACCAGATCAGGCAGTCCGCCGATGCCTACCGACAGCTGATCGCCTCGGTGTTCTCCACGCTGGCCGATCGTGGAGAGAAGACCTGGGCCGACATCCGCAACACCGGGCCCGTTCCGGGTTCGGTGGTGGACGCGGCTGCAGAGAGCGACACCCCACGGAAGGTGGCGGCGAAGGTCACCGCCGAGAAGGCCGGGTCCACGACTCCGCCGGAGCCGGCTGATCCGGCTGGCCAGGCGCAGACCGGACAGCCGGCGGACAGCGCCGCGGCTGGGGCGCCGACCACTGGGGCGCCGACCACAACGGCCGGAGTCGGGGGGGCGGCGGCCGCGCCGCCCGCCGGAAGTCCCGCCGCCGAACACCCGGGCACCACCGCGTCATCCACTCGGCGGCCGCCACGTCGCAAGCCCGCGCCGAACACCGCAACGGAGACAACGCCGGCCGGGGGCGCGGACGCGGACAGCAAGCCGGCAACGGCTGCGGGAACCGTCCGGCCCACAGCGGTGTCCGGCCAGCCTCCCACCCCGCGCAGCGGCGGCACCCGCCCCAGTTGAGCCGGCTGCGGAGCCGGCTGCAACCTGACGCTCAGCGCGGACGGCTCCGACCGTCGGCCGCAACGAGCACCCGTAGTCTTGAGCGGTGACCTTCGTCTTCTCGATCACCGGGGCGATCACCCTGGCCATGGGCATCATCGGCGCCCTGGTCGGGGTTTTCGCTTTCGTGGATGCCGTCACCCGCCGGGCGGACGCCTATCCGGCGGCCGACAAGCAGACCAAGACCACCTGGCTGGCCATCTCCGGTCTCAGCGGTGTCGCGTTGGTGCTCGGCCTGTACCCAGGCGTGTTCCCGCCGCCCAGCCTGTTGTGGCTGGCCGGGATGGTGGGTTCGCTGGTCTACCTGCTGGACGTGCGTCCCCGGCTCCGCGAAGTGACGGGTGGCAGCAGCCACTCCGGCTGGTAACGCTCACCACCAATTTTCGCCAGCCCGCGTTCCAGTGGTGGCGAGGATCGACTTCGCACGAATTGTGACCCGTGTGACACAGCGAGCTCATCAGATCCTCGTCAGCGAAGTCGATCCTCGCCGGGGTCAGGACGACTTGATGGCGCCGTCGACGGCTTCGTCGGGTGACGCGCCGGACTTTTCGGCGGCCAGTCTCTTCTTCTCCCTGCTGAACGAGATTCGGATCTCGGTCTCGGCATCCCCGCGGCCCACCCAGTTGGCACCTTCAACGCTCTTGCCCGGCTCCAAGTCCTTGTAGACCTCGAAGAAGTGCTGGATCTCCAGCTTCTCGAAGATCGGCAGGTCTCCGATGTCCTGCAGGTTGTCCCGGCGCGGGTCGGCCGAAGGGACGCAGAGCACCTTGTCGTCCGGGCCCTTCTCGTCCGTCATCCGGAACATCCCGATGGCTCGGGCCAGGATCAAGCAGCCGGGGAAGGTCGGCTCGGCCAGCAGCACCAGGGCGTCGAGCGGATCCCCGTCCTGGCCAAGGGTGTTCTCGATGTAGCCGTAGTCGGCGGGATACTGGGTGGCGGTGAACAACGTGCGATCCAGCCGGATCCGGCCGGAATGGTGGTCGACCTCGTACTTGTTCCGGGACCCTTTGGGGATCTCGATCAGGACGTCGAACTCCACCTGAACTTCCCTCCTCCGGCAGCCGGCGAACCAGCAGGCGGGGTCCGCGCCGTCTCGACCGACCCGCGCGAGCGGACTGGTCCCGCCGGCCAGACTCTAGTCTGTCGTACGGGCGTCCACCCAGCCGGCGAGCGGCCGCGAGGCGGGCGTCACACCGGTCAGGCGCCGAAAGGCCCTGACAGTTGACGGAGCAGCGGACAGGAGAGCGTGTGGCGGGCAAGCGTCGGATCCAGCGTCGCCGATCGACCGGACGCACGGTGGCCATCGTGCTGGTCTGTGTGGTGGTACTGGCCGGCATGGGGTTGGCCGGCTACCTGCTGCTCACCAGGAACGACCCTGCCACCGCGGGTCCGGACGAGTCCACGGTCGTCACGACGACCAGCAAACCCCCAGCGGTGGCCGATCCGAAGCCAGCCGTTCCCCGGCTGGCCCTTGCCCCACTGCGCAACTCCAAGTCGGCCCCCACCGAGGCCGGAATCGCCAAGGCCCTGGCACCGGTACTGGCCGACCGTGCCCTGGCGTCGTACGCCGGTGAAGTGATCGACCCGACAACCGGCACGGTGTTATGGAAGAAGGACCCCGGCAGCTCGCAGATCCCGGCATCGACGGCGAAGCTGCTCACCGGCGCGGCCCTGCTGACGTCCGTCAAGGATCCCGACGCCCGGCTGTCGACCACCGTTGTCAAGGGCGACCAGGAGGGCGACATCATCTTCGTCGGGGGCGGCGACGTGACGTTGTCGGCCAGGGGCGCCGGCGTCGGCACCGTGTATGACGGTGCACCGACCGTCGCCGACCTGGCCGCCCAGGTCAAGGCATCCGGGGTGTCGGTCAAACGGATCGTGCTCGACACCTCGTACTGGTCCGGCCCGGACTTCGCCAGCGGATGGAAGTCGGAGGATATCGGCGCCGCGGGAGTCAGGGGCGGCTATATCACCCGGATGTCGCCGTTGATGGTGGACGGCGACCGGGTGGACCCGGCGAACCCGAACTCCGCGCGATCGGGTGACGCGGCGAAGACCGCCGGCAAGGCCCTGGCCAGGGCGCTGGGCAACGCCGACCTCCCGCTGATCGATGGGACCGCGCCACCGAACGGCCAGCTGATCGCGAAGGTGCAGTCGCAGCCGCTGTCCATCCTGCTGGCGCAAGCGCTGCTCAATTCCGACAACGTGCTCGCCGAGTCGCTGGCCCGCGAGGTCGCGGGCGCCAGGGGAGCCCCCCGCTCGTTCGACGGCGCCGCCGCCGCCATCCTGCTGGCCCTCGACGACCTGAAGATCGACACCATCAACGTGCAGCTGTTCGACGGGTCGGGTATGTCCGAGAACGATCGGGTGACGCCGGACATCCTGGCCCAGATCCTCTCCCAGGCGGTGGCCGGCAAGAAGCCGGCGCTGCGCTACCTGTTGACCGGTCTTCCGGTGGCCGGCGTCAGCGGCACGCTGGCAGCCGACGAGAGGGAGATGCGGTTCGACGACGCCAGATCCAGGGCCGGTGCCGGCTGGGTGCGGGCCAAGACGGGCTCACTGAATTCCACGCTGGTGTTGACCGGATATGTGCCCGATGCTGACGGTAGAACTCTGGTCTTCTCGCTGATCTCGAACGCGTCGATTTCCGGCAATGCGATCGGCGCCACCCGCGCCGCTCACGATTGGTTCGCCGCTGTTCTCCGGCAGTGCGGATGCACCGGGTGACCTCGCCCCACCCGGCGCCGCCCGGGTCGGCCGACGCTGTGGTGGACTGGGCCGCCGCGGTGCGCTCGGCCCGCCGGTTCACCCCCTCCGGCCCCGCCGTGGACCCGGTGCAGGCAGCTGGCGCCGTCGATGATCTGCGGGCGTTCTCGCGGCGCGCTGAACTGATCGTCCGCGATACCACCGGCCTGGGCACCGGGCTGCCGGTGGCGGATGCCGACGTGGTGGACCGGCCGGGTTGGATCGCGGCCACCGCGGAGGGGATGGCCAGGCTCACCGCCCCGCTCACCGACCGGCTCGCACCGAAAGTGACGCCCATCGCCCGGGCCGCGGCCGGCACCCAGATCGGCGTGGTACTCGGGTTTTTGGCCGGCCGGGTGCTCGGCCAGTTCGATCCGTTGCTCGACCCGAGAGTCGAGCAGACCAGCACCGGACGCGACGGCACCGGGCGGCTGCTGCTGGTGGCCCCGAACATCGTCAAGGTCGAGCGGGAGCTGAGGGTCGATCCTGCCGATTTCCGGATGTGGGTGTGCCTGCACGAAAGCACCCATCGGCTGCAGTTCACCGCCGTGCCGTGGCTGCGAAACCACTTCGTCGGGCAAGTCGGCGAATTCGGCGCCGCCGCCGACATCGACTCCCGCGAGATCATCGGCCGGATGGTGCGGGCCGTCCGCGGCCGACATCCGGACAGCGGCCTGAGCTGGATCGAGAGCGTGCAGACGCCGGCCCAGCGTGCCGTCTTCGACCGGCTGATGGCATTGATGAGCCTGCTGGAAGGGCACGCCGACCACGTGATGGACGCCGTCGGGCCGCGGGTGGTGCCGACGGTCACCTCCATCCGGTCGGCATTCACCGACCGGCGCCGCAAAGGACGCGGCCCGATCGACCGTCTGCTGCGCAGCCTGCTCGGGATGGACATGAAGATGTCCCAGTACATCAAGGGCGAAGCCTTTGTCTCGCGGGTGGTCTCGGAAGCCGGTATGGGAGGTTTCAACACGGTGTGGTCGTCACCGCAGACGCTGCCGAGCCGGGACGAGATCAACAATCCGGACGCCTGGATGGCGAGAGTCCTCCGGTGACGTCCCCGTCGCCTTCGATGCTCGACGTCGGGCACCCGGTGCGGCGGGCGGTTGCCCGGTGGCTGGCCACCTTCGCTGCCGACGGCCCCCTGCTGGTCGCGGTGTCCGGCGGTGCGGATTCGCTGGCGCTGGCGGCCGCGGTGATCGCAGCAGCCCCAGGTCGGGATCCGGTAGCGGTGACGGTCGATCACCGATTACAGGACGGCTCGGCCGATCAGGCCGCGCGCTGCGCCGATCAGTTGCGCACCATGGGTTTCCGGCGGACCGAGATACTCAGGGTCGATGTCGGCGGCGCGGGTGGTCCGGAGGCCGCCGCCCGAGACGCCAGGTACGGGGCACTGCTGGCGGCCGCCGGAGCGGTAGGCGAGCGCTGCCCTGTGTTGCTGGGACACACGCTGGACGACCAGGCCGAGACGGTGTTACTGGGCTTGGGGCGCGGGTCCGGCCCGAGGTCGATCGCCGGCATGCGCCCATGGCGTCCGCCGTGGGGCCGGCCGCTGCTGGGAGTGCGCCGCCTCGATACCGAAAACGCTTGCGCCGCAACAAAGCTTTCGGCGTGGAAAGATCCTCACAACAATGACCCGGCTTTCACCAGGGTGCGGCTGCGGGCCGAGGTGCTGCCGCTGCTGGAGGAAGTCTTGGGTGGCGGAGTCGCCGCCGCGCTGGCCCGCACTGCCGATCTGCTGTCCGACGACCTGGACGCAATCGACTCGTTGTCCGAGCAGGCCATGGCTTCGGCGCTGGCAACCGACGGATCTCTTGAGTGTCTCGTGCTGGCCGGGTCGCCTCCGGCCCTGCGTCGTCGCGCGTTGCGGAGATGGCTTGCTGGACAGGATATTTCCCGCCTGACTGCAGGGCACCTGTTCCGGCTGGACAGTCTGCTGGAGGCGAACGACGGTGCGGCAGTCCGGGTCCATGGGGGCGCCGACGTGATACGCCGGGCCGGCCGGCTGCACATCGACCACCGGCAGCGCTGACCGCCGGTCGCCCCGAGGCGTTCCTGCGATGGACTGGGTGCAAGCAGCGGCGCAGCTCCGGCGCCCGCCCCGGTTCCACGATCGGTGCGGGCAATGGCAGGCTGTGGCTCTGCCGTCGTCCCGTCCGCACCCGGGGAGCCCAGTGTCCGGTCCGTCAGCGTCGTCGTCATCGTCATCGAAGGCGGAGTCGTCATCGAAGTCAGAACTGACCACCCTGTTGACAGCAGGGGACTCCCGTCCGATCGCCGCCGGAGCAGCCGACGACCCGGCTGCTCGGCACGGATACGGGGGCGAACTCGCGGCGGTACTGATCGACTCCGATTCCCTGCAGGCCAAGATCGGGGAACTGGCCGCGGCGGTGGCCGGCGACCACCACAACGATCGGCCGCCGCTGCTGATCTGTGTGCTGAAAGGTGCGGTGATGTTCATGACGGATTTCGCCAGGGCGCTGCCGATTCCCGCCGAGATGGAGTTCATGGCGATCTCGTCCTACGGAAGTGCGACCAAGTCCTCCGGTGTCGTTCGCATCCTCAAGGATCTGAGTTCCGACATCACCGACAGGCGGGTGTTGATCGTCGAGGACATCATCGACTCCGGCCTGACCCTGTCCTGGCTGCTGAAGAACCTCGAGTCCCGCGGGCCGGCATCGATCGAGGTGGTGACGCTGCTGCGGAAGCCGGAGGCGGTGAAGGTGGACATCGAGGTCAAGTACGTCGGCTTCGACATCCCCACCGAATTTGTCGTCGGATACGGCCTCGACTACGCCGAGCGGTACCGCGACCTGCCGTTCATCGGCCTGCTCGCGGAGCGGATGTACCGCTGAGGCGGGCCCCCGAGCGGCAGCGCGGGGAACGATTGCCCCCAGCCCGACGTTGCAGCAGTGACGACCGGAAGCCGGCCCGGCGCAGATCGGGCGGGCTCGCCGGATCCGCACGGTAGTCTGAACCATTCGGTCGGCCCGCGTCGTGCAGCGGCTGCCCACAGGGTTTTCCGACGTCAGGGAGGGTCGAGGCCGCCGCCGGCCGAACACCGCATGGATCGCAAGAAGCTCGTTCGCTCACCACTGCTCTGGGTCATGGTGGCGGTACTGCTGTACCTGACATACAGCTTCCTCACCGACGAGACTCGCGGCTTCAAGCCGGAGCCGACATCGGTCGCCCTGCAGCAGCTCTCGTCCGGCAACGTCTCCGACGTCACCATCGACGACAAGGAACAGCGTCTGCGGATGACGCTGAAGACCCCGCTCGATGGCTCGGGGAAGATCATCACCCAGTACCCGGCCGGTTCCACCGACGAGATCTTCGCCGCGGTCAAGGCCGCCAAGGCCGAAAAGTACGACACCACCGTGACCAGCGACTCCGGGCTGTTCTCGATGCTGGTGTTCCTGATCCCGATCGCTCTTGTCCTGCTCTTCTTCCTGTGGATGATGAACAACGCCCAGGGCGGCGGGAACAAGGTGATGTCGTTCGGCAAGTCCAAGGCGAAACTGCTGTCCAAGGACATGCCGGCGACCAAGTTCACCGATGTGGCCGGGGCGGACGAGGCGGTCGAAGAACTCGACGAGATCCGCGACTTCCTGGCCAACCCCGCTCGGTACCAGGCGCTCGGAGCGAAGATCCCCAAGGGAGTGCTGCTGTACGGGCCGCCCGGTACCGGTAAGACTCTGCTGGCCAGGGCGGTGGCCGGCGAGGCCGGCGTGCCGTTCTATACGATCTCGGGTTCCGACTTCGTCGAGATGTTCGTCGGTGTCGGCGCCTCCCGCGTCCGCGACCTTTTCGAACAGGCCAAAGCGAACTCGCCGGCGATCATCTTCGTCGACGAGATTGACGCGGTCGGCCGGCACCGCGGCGCCGGTATGGGCGGCGGGCACGACGAACGTGAGCAGACCCTCAATCAGCTGCTGGTCGAGATGGACGGGTTCGACACCAGGGGCGGCATCATCCTGATCGCGGCCACCAACCGGCCCGACATCCTTGATCCCGCATTGCTCCGCCCGGGCCGGTTCGACCGGCAGATCCCCGTGTCCGCACCGGATCTCAAGGGGCGGGAGGCGGTGCTCGCGGTGCACGCGAAGGGCAAGCCGTTCGCCGCCGACGTCGATTTCCCGTCGCTGGCCAAGCGCACCGTCGGAATGTCCGGTGCCGATCTGGCCAACGTCATCAACGAGGCAGCATTGCTGACCGCCCGCCTGCACGGCACCTTGATCACCAACGGCGCGCTGGAGGAATCCGTCGACCGGGTGGTCGGCGGACCGGCCCGCAAGGGCCGGGTCATCTCCGAGACGGAGCGGAAGATCACCGCCTACCACGAAGGTGGTCACGCGCTCGCCGCCTGGGCGATGCCGGGCCTGGAGCCGGTCTACAAGGTGACGATCCTGCCCCGCGGTCGCACCGGCGGCCACGCCCTGGTAGTACCCGAGGACGACAAGCAGTTGATGACCCGATCCGAGATGATCAACCGGCTGGTGATGGCGATGGGCGGCCGGGCCGCCGAGGAGCTGGTGTTCGCCGAACCCACCACCGGCGCGTCCTCCGACATCGCCCAGGCGACCAAGATCGCCAGGGCAATGGTCACCGAGTACGGGATGAGCGCCAAACTCGGCGCCGTCAAGTACGGCACCAACGACGACGAACCGTTCCTCGGCCGGACCTACGGACACGGCCCCGACTACTCCACCGAGGTCGGGTCCGAGATCGACCATGCGGTGCGGGCGCTGATCGAGACCGCCCACACCGAGGCCTACGAGGTGCTCAACACTTATCGCGATGTGCTCGACCAGCTCGCCGGCAAGCTGCTGGAGAAGGAAACCCTCGACCGCCGAGATCTGGAAGCCATCTTCTCCGGCGTCGAGAAGCGCCCGCGGATCACGGCATTCGACGAATGGGGCGAGCGACTGCCGAGTGATCGGCCGCCGATCAAGACCCCACGCGAGCTGGCGATCGAGCGCGGCGAGACCTGGGGCGAAGAGCCCCGGCGCCCACTGCTCGAGAAATCGCCGCTGCCGGTCGGAGTGAGGGCTTCCGATCCTGCGCAGCAGTACCCGCAGGACCCTCGCGTCGCGCCGCGTGCCCCGCTGCCACCGAACTGGACCGGCGGGGTACTGCCAGGGCCGCTCGGGCCGCCCCGCTGGAACGGGCAGTCCGAATCGCCCGGCGCCTCGCCGCTGCCCTACGGCCCGCCTGCCCAGCCGGCCGATGGCCCATCCCACGACGGGAACGGTGCGACACCGCCGACCGGTGCGGTGAACGGGGGTTCTTCCGGCGGGCCGACGCCGGCACGGGGTCACTCCGCCAACGGCGCTGGATACAATGATGGTGGCCAGCCCAATGGTGGCGCACCTCAGCCCAACGGTGGCGCACCCCAGTACGGCGGTGCCCAGCAGTACGGCGGTGCCCAGCAGAACGGCGGTACCCAACAGGCCGGCGGCGGCCAGAACGGCTGGCCTCGTCACGGCGTCCGTCCACCGGACCAGCAGGCTCCGTACGGCGAACATCGGCAGGATCCCCCGGTGGATCCGTGGGCCCCGCCCGGCGAGCGGCGGTGAACGGCCGGTCGGCGTTCTCCACCACCGACGTCGATCCGGACCTCGCCGAGGCCGCCCGGGTGTTCGACGTCCATCGCGCCGAGGCAGCGGTTCGTGAGCTGCTCGCGGCCCTGGGCGAGGACCCGGAACGCGACGGCCTGCGGGACACTCCGGCCAGAGTGGCCAGAGCCTTCGCCGAGCAGTTCTCCGGTCTCTACATCGATCCGGACGACGTCCTGAAGACCTTGTTCGACGAAGGTCACGCCGAGATGGTGCTGATGCGGGACATCGAGATGTACTCCACCTGCGAACACCATCTGGTCCCGTTCTTCGGGAAGGCACACGTCGGCTACATACCCGGCCGGGACGGAAGAGTGACCGGACTGTCGAAGTTGGCCCGGCTGGTGGATGGGTACGCCAAGCGGCCGCAGGTGCAGGAACGGCTCACCACCCAGATCGCCGACGCACTGGTCCGGAAACTGCGCCCGGCCGGGGTGATCGTGGTCATCGAGGCGGAGCATCTGTGCATGGCGATGCGGGGTGTGCGCAAGCCCGGCGCCATCACCACTACATCGGCGGTCCGCGGGGCCTTCCAGACCCAGCCCAGCACCCGAGCCGAGGCGATGAGCCTGATCACGGGCCGATGACCGACGCACTGCGGCGGTTCCCTGTGTTCGGTTCCCTGCCCTGGGTGGTGGGCGTTCTCAACGTGACGCCGGACTCGTTCTCCGATGGTGGCCTGTGGGCCACCACCGAGGATGCCGTGGTCCGTGGCCGCCAGTTGATCGCCGATGGTGCGCACCTGGTCGACGTCGGGGGTGAGTCCACCAGGCCGGGATCCCATCGGGTGGACGTCCCCGTCGAAGCCGGCCGGGTGCTGCCGGTGATCACCGAACTCGCCGCCGACGGCATCGGCTGCTCCGTCGACACCACCCGCGCCGCGGTGGCGGCCGCCGCGATCGACGCCGGTGCCCTGCTGGTCAACGACGTGTCTGGCGGTCGAGCCGACCCGGACATGGCCCGGGTGGTGGCCGGCGCCCAAGTGCCGTGGGTGTTGATGCACTGGCGCGGCCACAGCGACGTGATGCAGGACCTCGCCCGGTACCGGAACGTGGTACTCGACGTGCGCGACGAACTGATGCGGCAGGTGGATGCCGCTCTGGCTGCCGGCGTCGACGAGCGGGCGCTGATTCTCGACCCCGGTTTGGGCTTCGCCAAGGACAGCGCCCACAACTGGGAACTCATCGATGCCATGCCCGAGCTGGTCGGTCTCGGTCTACCGGTCCTGATCGGCGCATCCCGCAAGCGGTTCCTCGGTGAACTGCTCCGCACCCCTGGCGGTGTGCTGCGCCCGCCGCCGGGCCGGGACATCGCGACCGCGGCCACCTCGCTGCTCGCCGCGCAATCCGGCGTGTGGGGAGTCCGGGTCCACGAACCTCGGCCGACCCTGGACGCGATGCTGGTGGGCAGCGTCGATCGGCGCCCCGCGGTTCCGGGCGAATGCAGGGACTCCGCGGATGCCGTCCCGCCCAGCCCGCTGGTCACCGTCGACGGGCAGGACTTCACCGACCGGGGCCGATACCGGGTCGGTGCGCTGAGGCCGGCGGATGGCTGACCGGATCGCCCTCACCGGCCTGCGGGTGACCGGACATCACGGCGTCTTCCGGCACGAGCGGCGCGACGGGCAAGTCTTCGTCATCGACATGACGCTGTGGCTCGACCTCGCCGACGCCGCCGCCACCGATGACCTGCAGCGCACGGTGGACTACGGCGAGCTGGCCGCGCTGGCCACCGGAATCGTCGGCGGCCCGCCCCGCGACCTGATCGAGACGGTGGCCGCAGAGATCGCGGATGCGGTGATGCAGCGGTTCGCCCGGGTACTGGTCCACGCGGTGGAGGTGACGGTGCACAAGCCGCAGGCGCCGATCCCGCTGGAGTTCGATGACGTCGCGGTGACGGCCCGCCGTTCGGTGCGCGGTGGCCGAGGCGCCGGGCCCAGCGAGGCGTGACGCGGTGAGTGACGCCGTCATTTCGCTGGGCAGCAACATCGGCGACCGGCGCGGTCGGCTGACTGCGGCAGTCGCCCAACTCGGCGAAACCGTGCGAGCAGTCTCCTCGATCTACCGGACGCCGCCGTGGGGCGGCAGTGCCGACATCGAGCAGCAAGACTATTGCAACGCGGTCGTTCTGGTCGAGGATTCGACCGTCACCGACCCGCACGAGTGGCTGCGCCGCTGCCAGGACCTGGAACAGGCGGCCGGCCGGGAGCGCACGGTTCGCTGGGGACCGCGGACGCTGGACGCGGACGTCGTCACGGTGGGGGAGCTGGTCAGCAGCGAACCAGAACTGACGCTGCCGCATCCATTGGCCCATGAGCGGCCCTTCGTGTTGCTGCCGTGGGCGGAGGTGGATCCCATCGCCGAACTCGTCGGGCACGGGCCAGTCGCCGATCTACTGGAGATGCTCGACCTTGCGGGTATCGAGAAGATCGGGCCGCTTCGGTGAGCGCGAATCGTCCAGGGAACCAGGCACCGAACGGCATCGGGCTGACCCGCTGGCGCGACCTCGCCCTGGTGGCCCTGACCGCAGGAGTGATCGGATACCTGTTGCTGCAGTGGAACTATCATCGGTTCCCGCCGCTCCCCAGACTTGCCGGGATGCCGGCGCTGCTGATCGGCTTGGGTGAAGCCGGCTACGGCTGGACTCTGCACGCTCGGATCAATCAGCCAGGCGGGACGAACCAGCGGGGCAGGACCGACCAACGCGGCCGACGCAGTAGTCCCGGGCAGCTCAGCCGGCCGGTCGAGCCGCTCGCGGTAGCCAGGGCGGTGCTGGTCGCGAAGGCGACGGCGCTCGCGGCAGCGGCGTTCACCGGCCTGTGGCTCGGGGTGCTGGTCTTCCTGCTGCCGCTGGCCGGGGAGGTGAGTGCGGCGGCCGGCGACCGGACGTCCGCGGTGATCGGTGTGGTCTCCGCGTTGGTGATGCTGGCCGGCGCGTTGTTCCTCGAACGTTGTTGCCGCACGCCGGATCCGCTGGATCCGCAGGACGGAAACCCCGCCGTCTGAACACCAACCGGTGTCCCGTTCGACCGCTGGGGTCCGGGTAGTCTGCGAGCCATGCCAGCCGCCGCGCCCGCACGACGCCGCGGAATGACCCCCCTGCCGTTGCGGCTGCTGTTGGTCGTCGGATTCGTGCTGGGCGCCGCTGCCATCGTGGTGGTGGTGCTGTTCGGCAATGAGCATTGGGCGATGCCTGTCGCTGTGCTGGCGGCATTGTGGGCTGCGCTGCTTGCCGCCATCGCGTTGGAATGGTTCCGCCGCGAAGCACAGCTCGTCTCAGCGCGGGAATCCGAGATCGCGCGCACCTATGAGCTGGAACTGCTTCGCGAGGTGACGGCCCGGCGCGAGTTCGAGACCGCACTGGTCGACAAGGTGCGCGAAGGGGTGGAATCGAGGCACTCCGAGGATCTGCAGGCGCTGCGTGAGCAGATAGAGCGGCTCACCTCGGCGCTGTCGGACCTGATGGACGGCGATGTGCTGGTGGAACGGCTGACGTTGTCGGCCGAGTCGACCCGGGTGCGCGGCCTTGCCGGCAGCGGCCGCGGCCGGCTGTCCGGACTGAACAGGGCCGAACTGACCAGGGACGGGTTCCGGCCAGGACCGGATCCCGCCGCGGGAGAGGACACCGCCGGTGATGAGGACACCGTCGGCGCCGACCTGCTCGCCGTGGGCGCCGAGCAGGCCGCCGAGCACGCCGCCGATCACGCCGCGACACGGGCAATTCACTCCGCAGGGCAGGCAACTACCGAATCGGCGGGGCGCGACCCGGACGACACACCGGGCGTCGAGGCGGCGCCAGCGGCCGGACATGGTGGACCTGCCCATGTCACCGTTTCCGCGCTGGCGACCGTGCCGACCGCCCCGCGGCCGGACGCGCCGTCGACGTCGTGGGCGCGTCGTCACCGGCAGGACGCGGTTCGGCCCTCGGCCCGGACCCCGGCTCCCCGGGTCCGGGGACACGAACTCGATCCGGACGCCGGCGCGGAATCCGTCGCAGTCGCCCGCATCCCCGTCTCGCAACTGCTGGCCGCATTCGGTGCCAGCGCCGGCCCGAAGCCGGGTGTACAGCGTCGGCGACGCCGGGCGGAGGACTGAGTGGCAGCAAGCTCAGCCGGCGGTCCAGTCGGTCAGCTGCTTCGTCAGCTGCAGCAGACGGCCCCGCAACGGGGCCGCTCGGTCGGCCAATCCCCGTTGCAGGGCAACGTATTCCGCCTTGCCGGACGGTGTCTCGATCTCGATCGGCGAATACCCGAGGTCGCGCAGGTCGTACGGCGATGCCCGCATGTCCACCTCGCGAATAGCCCTGGCCAGCAGGAAACAGTCCAGCAGCAGCTCGCTCGAAATCGCCGGGATCAGCTTGTAGGCCCACTTGTAGAGATCCATTCCGGCGTGCAAACAGCCGGGCTGCTCCATCGCCTCGCGGTCATCCCGCTCGGGTTGCCAGATGTTCCGTGGCCGCGCCGGTCCGGTGAAGAAGCGGAACGCGTCGTAGTGCGAGCAGCGGATCTGATGCTCGCGGACCACCGCGTCGGTGCCGTCGGGGCCTAGGCGCAGCCTCCGATCGGCATGTCTTAGCTGCGGGGACGGCTGCCGGTACACTATCGCCCACTCGTGCAGGCCGAAGCATCCGAACTGCCCTGGGCGCCCGGCGGTGGCCGCCAACAGCTTGCCGACGAATCGGATCTGCTCGCCGCGGGCGGCCATCAGTGCCGGGATGTCAGCGAAGACAGCAGCGTTGTGAATGCGGTGGAACCGCCAGCCCAGCCGTTCGTCGGCCGCCGCCAGCCCGATGCCGGCTCCCGGGTACCAGCGCCGCAGCTGCGAGGGCCGCAGCGAGTAGTACGTGAACAGGAAGTCTTCGACCGGGTGCGGCGCACCGATGCCCGAACGACTCCGGTGCCCGGCAGTGAGCCCCTCCACCCGGGTTGCGTGCTCGATGGATGCTGCGCGCCAGGTCTGCTCGTCCAGGACGGAGACTGGCGTTGTTGCCCGCTGATCGGATGCCGGATCCGGTTGCACGGCACCATTGTGGCCCGTGCCTGGCAGCCGGCATACCGCTCCCCGGACGGGTGTGTTCGGATCTCGTCCGGGTGACGGGCGGGCGCAACCGGCCGCGGGTGAGGTTGAATGGACCTGATGCCCGGGCAACGCGGGGAAGTGAACGGACGGGTGTGCATTCATGCGGTTGAAGATGACGGCTCTCGGCGCTCTTTGCGCCGTGGCGATGGCGTCTGCTCCGGTGGCGCTGGCCACTCCGGCGTCGGCTGGATCGCCGCCCGTCCCGGCGGGCGCACCGGCGACGGTGGATTCTCACTGCTGGAACGCCAACGCCGGGTTCCCGGCCGCTGATCCTTTCGTTTTCGGCGGCGTCCGACTGACCGCCGCCCAGATCTCTGCCGCTCAGACCATCGCCGACGTGGCTACCGGACGTCACCTCACTCCCCGCGCGGTCCGGATAGCTCTGGCCGCCGCCGGAGCTGCGTCCGGCTTGGATCCGGCGTACCGGAACGGTGCCGCGCTCGGACTGTTCGCCCAGGGGACTGGCGTCGAGGCTGCCCGTGGTAAGCCGGATCGGGCCGATCCCGCTGTTGCCGCTCGGCTGTTCTTCGAACACTTGACGGTGCAGATTCCCGGCTACCAGTCGGATGCCAGGTCGGACGCCCAGATCGTCGCGGTGATCAGTGGGTCGGCGGCCGGCGCCGGGGCCGCCCAGTACGCCGGGCCGGCCGCCGCGCTTGCTGTTGCCGTCGGGCGGCCGGCTGGCGCCGCTCCCAACACCGCCGGTTCCACCGCCGGGTCCGGGGCCGCGCAGAGCCCCGCCCGTCGGATCGCCGGCATCACCCAGCGGCTGGTGCTGGCCGCCAACCAGCAGGCCGCCGAGACGGCGAAGTTGACCGCTGCGAAGGCGGCGGCGGCGAAGGCAGCGGCGGCGAAGGCGGCAGCCTCGAAGGCGGCGGCGGCGAAGGCGGCAGCCCCGCGTCCGAAGTCTGCTGCTGCTTCAGCCGTCGACCGGGCGCTGGCCGCCGTGCGGATGCTCTCGGTATCTGTACCGCGACCGACAGCCGGGGCGGCCGCCGGGCAATCCCCGGCGAGCGTCGGCGTGCCCGCTTCAAGCCCGGCGCCCGTCCCTGGTGCGATGGGCGATATCGCGCCGGTGAACTGGGTGCAGGTGCGGACCCGGCAGATTCTCGCTCTACCGACGGCGGAGGCAGCCGAGCCGAGCGTGGACGTGGTCACCACGGTGAACGGCACAGCGACGACGGTCCCCGGCACCGTGACCACGGTGAACGGCACAGCGACGACGGTTCCCGTCATGGCCTCCACGACCGTGAACGGAACGGTCACGACGGTCCCCGGCACCGTGACCACGGTGAACGGCACAGCGACGACGGTTCCCGTCATGGCCTCCACGACCGTGAACGGAACGGTCACGACGGTCCCCGGCACCGTGACCACGGTGAACGGCACAGCGACGACGGTTCCCGTCATGGCCTCCACGACCGTGAACGGAACGGTCACGACGGTCCCCGGCACTGTCACCACGGTGAACGGCACAGCGACGACGGTTCCCAACACCGCCTCCACGACCGTGAACGGAACGGTCACGACGGTCCCCGGCACTGTCACCACGGTGAACGGCACAGCGACGACGGTTCCCAACACCGCCTCCACGACCGGCGACCCCGTATCGGCGACCGGGACTCAAACCTCCGCGTCGGCGCCCTCAACAGGGGTCAGCACCTCGACCGCACCGGCGGCTACCGCTCCCAAGACCGCGGTGACGACCGCGCCTTCGACGACACCTGCTTCGACGACGTCAACGGCGACAACCGGTCCGCCGGCTTCCGGTCCGAGCGGGTCGTCCTCGTCGGCCGTGCCGTCCGACTCCACCGCCGCGGCTCCGTCGACCCCTGTTGCTTCCACACCTACCACGCCGTCGACCTCCGTGTCCGCACCCTCGACGACCGGGCCGACGGGATCGACGATGTCGGCGGCGACGACAACCGGAGCGCCGACTCCCGTACCGTCCGCGACGTCGTCCCCGACCACTGCGACGTCGCCCACGGCTCCGACGACAACCGGAACGACGCCGGCCACAACGGCCACGACCCCCACCGCGTCGAAGCCGACAACGACTGCACCCGCGACGACTGCACCCGCGACGACTGCACCCGCAACGACTGCACCCACGACGACTGCGGCGACAGCGAGCGGGACCACGACCAAGGCGACTGGGAAGACGTCACCGTCGATCGCGACCACGGCTGCCGCCCCGTCCAAGCCGGTGACCACGCCCAAGACCACGGGTACGACGAAGGCCGCGACACCGGACCGGTCTTCGCCACCACCGATCTCGACGGCTCCGTCCACACCATCGCCGCTGACCTCGCCGAAGACGACAGCGCCGCTGACCTCGCCGAAGACCTCGTCGCCGAAGCCGACCGGGCCCGCGAAGCCGGCCGGCCCCGCGAAGCCGGCCCGACCCGCGAAGTCGGCCAGGCCCGGGACGCAGGTGGGATCGAGCACTCCGGCCAAGGCTGCGAAGGTGATCCCGGCGCCGGCTGTCGATCCCGCCGAACCCGACCCGGCGGAGCCGAAGCCGACCTTCCCGGACAAACAGCAGACCACCCCGGACCCCGTTGATCCGCACAGTGCCGCAGTGCCGAGCGGAACCCGCCCTACCGGCAACGCCGGGAACAACTGCATGCCGGTCGGCGGATCGCCGAGCCTGTTCGATCCCGGCAGCATCATCTCCGACGAGGTCTTCTACGACACCCAGGCGATGAATGCTGCGCAGATCACCAAGTTCGTCGACGACCTGGGCGCCGGCTGCAGCGGGGAATGGTGCCTGCGTAACCTGCAGGTCACCGTACCGGCTCAGCCGCAGAACCGTTACTGCCAGGCATACCAAGGTGGCCTGCAGACCGCCGCCGCCGCCATCGCCGGTATCTCCGAAGCCTGCGGGATCAACCCTCAGGTGATGCTGGTGACGCTGCAGAAGGAGTCCGGTTTGCTGACCAGAACCCAGGTGTCCGCGGCCAACTGGACTGCGGCCTGGGGCTGGCACTGCCCGGACACCGGTCCCGGCGGCAGCGCTCACTGCGATCCGGCCTATGCCGGTTTCGTGAAGCAGCTGTACGGCATGGCCCAGCAGTGGTCGCGTTACCGGCTCGACCCGCAGAATTACCACTTCCGAGCCGGACAGCTGGCCGACATCCAGTGGAACGTCGCGGAATCCGGCTGTGGCTCCAGCCCGGTCTACATCCGCAACACCGCCACCGCTTCGCTGTACAACTACACGCCCTATCAGCCCAATGCGGCGTCGCTGGCCGCCTATCCGGCCGCGGGAGATCGTTGTTCCTCGTACGGCAACCGGAACTTCTTCGTCATGTTCGGGAAGTACTTCGGCGGGAGCGGAGCCGGTATCCCCAGCGCCGCGACGGTGAGCGGCACCGTGATCACCCTGCCAACCGGCCCGGACATCGATCCAGGGGCCGCCGGAAAACAGATCGTCGCTCCGGACCCGAACGTCGCTCGCGGCATCGCGGACGGCCTGGCTGCCGTCGGGCTGCCGTACGTGTGGGGCGGGGGCACCGCCGGCGGCGGCCCGGACGAAGGCTGTGCCAGGGCAGGTGGATCGAAGAACTCGTGCCAAGGGATCGTCGGCTTCGACTGCTCCGGCCTGACCGCCTTCGTCATGCGCCAGGCGGGATTCGTCACCGGTACCGATTCCTCCAGCCAACGGGCCGGTGGTGACCGAATCTCCTGGAGTCAGGCGCTACCGGGCGACATCATCGGTTATCCCGGTCACGTGTCCATTTACCTGGGTTGGATCGACGGTGTCCAGTACATGCTGCAAGCACCGTCTGTCGGCAAACAGGTGCAGGTACGCACGGTGTACACCGGGGGCATCGATCCGGTCGTTCATCGCTACTGGCGCTGACGTCGCCGCCGCTTGTTGTCCGCCTCTGGCGCGCGGCAGGTGTGGGCTCCGGACGATTCCTGTCGGACGGCGTCGCTCGATGAATCGCGGTGCCGACTTCGCGCCGGCATGTCCAAGCGACATCCCCGGAATTCGACTGTACGGCGCCGAACCAGAGACTCCGAACCTGCTCGTTTCCCACAGGGTGGGCCGGCACCACGAATCGGGGGCGAGCGGAGCGCCGGGGAACAGTGAATCGCCGATGGTCTGGCCATCGTCGATCGGCCGATGTCAATGTTCTCGAAGCTGCTGCAGCGCAACGGTTTCCACGCACGAACGCAGACGCCTGCCCGCCTTCGCCAACAGTTATCGGTTCAGCCATCTGCCGTTGAAAAGCGCGGCGGTGCGGAGCAGGTTCCGATAGCCGATGGTGATTGCCGTCACCGATGGGCGCCCTGGAATGCGATGCCGCTTCGGTTGCCGGTGTGTGAACGACGGGGCGCTCCGCTTACCAGAAGAACCAACCACCACTTCCCGGGGCCTCCGACGGTGATGGTCGAAACTCGCGCGACACCGACCTAAGCAACAAGGGTACGGTTCCAGTTGAGTTACGATATTGCCGCGATCAAACATTCTGGTCGTCATTCATGATTCCGCGTTGCCAACAGGAGGTTGTCCGTGGCCACCCAGACCACCATCACGCTGATCGACGACATCGATGGTTCGGAAGCAGTCGAAACCGTCGAGTTCGCACTGGACGGGGCGTCGTATGAGATTGACCTGAGCGAGAAGAACGCCAAGAAATTGCGGGACGCGGTGGCCAGTTATGTGGCTCACGGCCGTCACGTCGACGCTCATGGCAGGCAGGAAGGACCCAGTTCGGGCGGCGGCCGGCGCCGCGGCGGCAGGACGGCTTCGGTTCGCAACAGTCGCGAACAGTTGCAGGCCATCCGTGACTGGGCGCGTCGCAACGGTCACCAGGTCTCCGATCGTGGGCGCATCGCGGCCAGCGTGGTGGACGCCTTCGAAGCTGCGCACTGACGGCTTCCACGTCCGCTCTCCCCGCGCGACGCCGGGTCTTCGGTTGCTCGGCTGTCCGGTAGTACCGCCCCCAGGCTCCGCCCGGTCCGTCCGGCGGGGCCTGCGGGCTTTGGAGGGACCGCCACCGGCAACGCGGTTGTTCGCCCTCGGCGTACCGGCCGACGGCGCGGAACGACGGGTGGTGCGCCGGCGTTGAACACCGATGACACCACCGTGCGCACGGCGTCACCTGCAGTTCTGCCAGATAACAGTATGTGGACGCCGTCGACACAATGCGATCACCGGGTGATCACCGGCGACTCGCACCGCCGTGGCGGCTCGCGCCGCCGGATTACAGTGGGGGTATCCGCCGAAAGTGGCGGCGGGTTGCTGGTGAGCGCAGAGGTCGAAGGCAGCACAGGTCGAAGGCAGCACAGATCGAGGACAGCACAGATCGAGCGCGGCACCACGAAATGCACCACCCACGAAATGCACCACCCACGAAATGCACCACCCACGAAATGCAGCACCTACGAAATGCGGCACCTACGAAATGCGGCACTGTCGATCGCGGTACTGACTGCAGTCCCCGAAGCGCATGCCCCGAAGGAGTACACAATGTTCGAACGGTTCACCGACCGGGCCCGCCGGGTGGTCGTCCTGGCGCAGGAAGAAGCCCGGATGCTCAACCACAATTACATCGGGACCGAGCACATCCTGCTGGGCCTGATCCACGAGGGCGAGGGAGTCGCCGCCAAGGCGCTGGAATCGCTCGGCATAGCGCTGGAGGGCGTGCGCGCGCAGGTCGAGGAGATCATCGGCCAGGGCGCCCAGGCCCCGTCCGGCCACATCCCGTTCACCCCGCGCGCCAAGAAGGTGCTCGAGCTGAGCCTCCGCGAAGCGCTGCAGCTCGGCCACAACTACATCGGCACCGAGCACATCCTGCTCGGCCTCATCCGGGAGGGCGAGGGCGTCGCCGCCCAGGTGCTGCAGAAGCTGGGCGCCGACCTGAACAAGGTTCGTCAGCAGGTGCTGCAGCTGCTGTCCGGCTACCAGGGCAAGGAGACCGCCGCCGCCGAAGGTGGCCGCTCCGAAGGCAGCCCGTCCACCTCGCTGGTCCTCGACCAGTTCGGCCGTAACCTCACCCAGTCGGCCCGCGAGGGCAAACTCGACCCGGTGATCGGCCGCGAGAAAGAGATCGAGCGGGTCATGCAGGTGCTGTCCCGTCGTACCAAGAACAACCCGGCCCTGATCGGCGAACCAGGTGTGGGCAAGACGGCGGTGGTCGAGGGCCTGGCTCAGGCGATCGTCCGCGGCGACGTGCCGCAGACCCTGAAGGACAAGCACCTCTACACGCTTGATCTCGGCTCGCTGGTCGCCGGCAGCCGTTACCGCGGCGACTTCGAGGAACGCCTGAAGAAGGTGCTCAAGGAGATCCGTACCCGCGGCGACATCATCCTGTTCATCGACGAGATCCACACCCTGGTGGGCGCCGGCGCCGCCGAGGGTGCGATCGATGCCGCCAGCATCCTCAAGCCGATGCTGGCCCGCGGTGAGCTGCAGACCATCGGCGCCACCACGCTGGACGAGTACCGCAAGTACGTGGAGAAGGATGCCGCCCTCGAGCGGCGGTTCCAGCCCATCCAGGTGGGCGAGCCGACGGTGGCGCACACCATCGAGATCCTCAGGGGTCTGCGGGACGCCTACGAGTCGCACCACCGGATCAGCATCACCGACGGTGCGCTGGTCGCCGCGGCCACGCTGGCCGACCGGTATATCAACGACCGGTTCCTGCCGGACAAGGCGATCGACCTCATCGACGAGGCCGGCGCCCGGATGCGCATCCGCCGGATGACGGCTCCGCCGGACCTGCGCGACTTCGACGAGAAGCTCGCGAACGTCAGGCGGGACAAGGAGTCCGCGATCGATTCGCAGGACTTCGAGAAGGCCGCCGCCCTGCGCGATTCGGAGAAGCAGCTGCTCGGCAAGAAGAACGAGCGGGAGAAGGCGTGGAAGGACGGAGACCTGGACGTGGTCTCCGAGGTCGACGACGAGCAGATCGCCGAAGTGCTGGCGAACTGGACCGGTATCCCGGTCTTCAAGCTGACCGAGGAGGAGACCAGCCGGCTGCTCAAGATGGAGGACGAGATCCACAGGCGGATCATCGGGCAGAACGAGGCCGTCAAGGCGGTGTCCAAGGCGATCCGCCGGACCCGCGCCGGCCTCAAGGACCCGAAGCGGCCGTCCGGCTCGTTCATCTTCGCGGGGCCGTCGGGCGTCGGGAAGACCGAACTGACCAAGGCGCTCGCCGAGTTCCTCTTCGGTGACGAGGACGCGCTGATCCAGGTCGACATGGGCGAGTTCCACGACCGGTACACGGCCTCCAGGCTGTTCGGGGCGCCTCCCGGATACGTCGGCTACGAGGAAGGCGGGCAGCTCACCGAGAAGGTGCGGCGCAAGCCGTTCTCGGTGGTGTTGTTCGACGAGATCGAGAAGGCGCATCCGGAGATCTACAACTCGCTGCTGCAGGTCCTGGAGGACGGCCGGCTGACCGACGGTCAGGGCCGGACGGTGGACTTCAAGAACACGGTCATCGTCTTCACGTCCAACCTGGGGACCTCGGACATCTCGAAGGCGGTGGGGATGGGGTTCTCCTCGGGTCACGACGCCGAGTCGAACTACGAGCGGATGAAGGACAAGGTCAACGACGAGCTGAAGAAGCACTTCCGGCCGGAGTTCCTCAACCGCATCGACGACGTGGTGGTGTTCCATCAACTCACCACCGAGGAGATCGAGCGGATGGTGGATCTGATGCTCACCCGCGTCGAGCTGGCCCTGAAGAACAAGGATATGGACCTGCAGGTGCTGCCGGCGGCGAAGGCACTGCTGGCCGAGCGTGGATTCGATCAGGTACTGGGCGCGCGTCCTTTGCGTCGTGCGATCCAGCGCGAGATCGAGGATGCGTTGAGCGAGAAGATCCTGTTCGACGAGATCAAACCGGGTCAGTTGATCACGATCGACGCGGACGGATCGGGTGCGGAGGCGAAGTTCAGTTTCTCCGGTGCTCCCCGCGCGGCCTCGATGGTCAAGGAACCGGTGGGAGCCTCGATGGTCAAGGGCGAGGCTGCCGCCGCCCTGGAGAGCGGCACCCCCGAAGCCGTCTGACCGTCAGCGCGATGTCCGGCCGCGCCGGCCGATCGCCTTGAGCACTGGGCCCGCACTCCGATCTGGGGTGCGGGCCCTCTGCCGTTCCGTGCGCGCGGCGCCGTCACCGTTACAGCGCCGACAGCGGTGTCGGCATCGGCTCACGCCGGCATCGGTCCAGCCCCCGAACGCCCGGCCGCTGCGAGTTGTTGCTGCCGCTGGCGGATTTGTCGCCAGCGGGGAGTACACGTCGCCAGCGTGGGAGGCAGGCGGCGCGACGAGTTGCCCCCCGCGCGGAGTAGCCGTCGCCAGCGCGAAGTCCACAAGCGAGCCGGTTCGCATGATCTTGCCGCTGGCGAGTTGTTGCTGCCGCTGGCGAGTTGTTGCTGCCGCTGGCGATATGTCGCCAGCGGGGAGTACACATCGCCAGCGTGGGAGCTGCCAGAGCGCAGAGTCGCCCCATGCGGTCCGACTCGGCCCGGGTCCTGGCGGTGCTCAGGACTCGATCGGAAGCTCGTAGGTTCAGGTACGCCATTGCTCAGAAATGCCCGATGGCAGTGCCCGGGATTCACCGTCGATCGGCTGCCGTGTAGATCCGCCGCACCACGTCCTCGATGTCCGGCTCCTCGATGGACAGGTCGCGGACTTCGGCACGCTCGGCGATCGCGGCCAGCACCGCCGGCACCGTGGTGGTCGCGCTGTCGAAGCCCAGCCGTTGGCGCAGGCCCGCACCTTCGCTGCCGAGGTGGCTGATGCCCGGCAACCCGACCAGGTCGGGTGACGGTCCGACAAGATCGACCACCAGGACCCGCCCGGCGCCGACGGTGGCGGCCAGACCCGGCAGAGATCCGTCATAGGCGAGCCTGCCGTGGTCGACCACCAGCACCCGATCGCACAGCCGCTCGATGTCACCCATATCGTGGGTCGTGAGCAGCAGCGTGGTGCCCTTGGCCGCCCGCTCCGCGATCAGGAATTCGCGTAGCCGCTGTTTGCTCAACACGTCGAGCCCGATGGTCGGTTCGTCCAGGATCAGCAACTCGGGGGAGTGCAACAGGGCGGCGGCGATCTCGGCGCGCATCCGCTGGCCGAGTGACAGTTGCCGGACGGGGGTGTTCCAGTAACCGGTCATGTCCAGTTTCTCGGCCAGCTCGTCGGTGCGGGAACGGGCAGCACCAGCTGGGATGCGGTGCACGTCACCGAGAATTGCGAACGATTCACGGACCGGCAGATCCCACCAGAGCTGGGAACGCTGGCCGAACACCACCCCTACCCGGCGGGCGAGTTCCTTGCGTTGCCGGAGCGGGTCCAGCGCGCAGGTGCGCGCCGAACCGGATGACGGGACCAGGATGCCGATCAGCATCTTGATGGTGGTGGACTTGCCCGCGCCGTTCGCGCCGATGTAACCGACGGCCTCGCCCCGCTCGACGGCGAACGTCATCGAGTCCACCGCGGTGACGGTGTCCCGCAGTACCGATGGCGAATTCAGGCGGTCGTTGCAACGACGGGTGATTCTGGGTCAAACAGTAGACGCTGCATGGCTTGTGCGGGTGTGATGCCGCCGAGTGTTTTGCGGGGTCGGTCGTTGAGCTCGGTGGCCAC
>JAABUR0100000983.1_pt1 | contig 54764 bp, 60 predicted proteins | sample 5560091 | NCBI WGS metagenome assembly JAABUR01 (sample SAMN10711879, study PRJNA513375) | rock metagenome | isolation source: Antarctica rocks | place: Antarctica: Victoria Land, University Valley sud | reverse complement strand
GGTCGTCCAGGAACCCCGGAACACCGATCTGCGCTTCGACGTCGTCGACCGTGAGGCCGTCCACGCCCGCAGTTCGGGATCCGGTGTTGCCCGCAACCCGGTCGAACGCCACGATCAGCGTCGCCGGATCATGCACGAAGTTGAAGCGAACACGCAGCCAATTCGGCCCTGATTCGCCGGCGGCGCCAACTGCCGCCGAAACTGTTGCCTAGCAACGCAAATCGCGAACGCCTCGAAACATATTGCGGTACAACAGATTCAGGCAAAAACGTTGCAGTACAGCGGATATGACCTTACCCGAGGATCACTGGCCCAACTACCAACGGATTACAGGGGGATCCCCCGGGGGAAGCGTTGCGGCCCCAACGGGGTGAAGGCCGCGAAGCGGCCGTGGGCATGTCTGGTTCCGCTCGGCGTAGCCGAGGGGTGGGCGCAGCCCCCCGGCGGGAGTGGCGCGGGGTGAAACCCGTCCCTGGCCCGTCCGGTGCCGCGATCACGACCCGGCTCCCGCTGTCGCCGGAGGATGAGTCCGTCCTTGACGCGATGGCCGATCACCTCGGTCGTCTGCGGCGAGCCGACCTGGCCCGCGTCAACCGACCGATGCCGCTGGACTCCGGGCTGGACGAGGAGGGCAAGAGGCAGGCGCGCCGGGACAGGCTCAACTCTCGAAAGACCGGCCTGACGGCGCAATCCTCCTCGCGGTAGGCGGGCACCATCGTGCGCGGCAATGATGACCAGTACCGGCTGGCGCGGCAGGCGCAGGCCCGGCACATCATCGGTCTGCGGGCAACGATCAGCACTATCGGGAAGCGATTGGCGCAGCCCACGGCCGACTCCCTCACCAGCGGGCAGCGCACCGAGCGAAAGAGGGCCCGACTGCCGAAGGGCTACCCGACCCAGGCCGAGCGGTTCCAGAAGCAACGCAGATTGCAGACCCTCCAAGCCGAGCTCGGGCGAGTGACGGCCGACCTGGACGACAACCTCGTGCGGGTAGTCGACGGGGGCAAGCGGCTGGCCAAGACCCGGCACAACCTGCACGCGGCGGGCCTGACGCAGGCGCAGTGGCGGGACCAGTGGGACAGCGCCCGGTGGCGGATCGACGCTAACGGCTCCGGGGACGAACCGTTCGGCAACCTCACCCTCACCGTCACCCCGACAGGTGAGGTCTCCCTGCGGCTGCCTAAACCGTTGGAGCACCTCGCGAACGCCAAGCGCGGCAGGTACGTACTCACCAACCCGGCCTCCTTCGCCTACCGACGCGACGAGTGGCTGGCCCGGATCCCCGGCGGCAAGTCGGTTGCATATGCGCTCACCCGCAAACCAGGCCGGTCGGGCGTGTACCTCACCGCCGCATGGTCCAACCCCGCCACAGCGGAACCAGAAGGCGAAGCCGTAGCCGACGGCCCTGTGGTGGGCGTGGACCTCAACGACGGGCACCTGGCTGTCCGCATCCTCGACACTCACGGCAATCCCGTCGGCAAACCCGAACGGATCGAGTTCGGCATCACCGGAAGCAGCACTCGCCGGGATGCCCAGATCAGGCACGTGCTCACCCGCCTCATCCGGCACTGCCTACGGCACGGCGTCACCACCTTGGCGGTCGAAGACCTCAACTTCGAAGACGCCCGCACCATCGGCCGCGAAACAATGGGTCGGGGCCAGCGCGGGAAAACCTTCCGCCGCACCGTCGCTGGAATCCCGACCTCCGTATTCCGCAACCGCCTGCCAGCTATGAGCCACCGGCACGGCATCCGCCTACACGCGGTCAGCCCCGCCTACACCTCCGCGTGGGGCAACCAGCACTGGCGCAAGCCATACCAGAACGTCACCCGGCACGAGGCAGCAGCCACCGTGATCGGGCGCCGCGCCCAAGGCCACAAAGCCCGGCGTCGGGAAGGTGTGCCACGCACCCGACCAGAGGATCGCGTCGTGAGAGCTACCGACCAGACCGGACCAAGTGCGCCTCGGGTGACCAGTAGCCGGCACCGGCCAGGGACGCGGGGCGCCGAAGTCCGCCCACCCAACCGGGCAAGTACACGGCTACCGGGCCGGGCAACCGTCACCCCGGCAACAGTTGGCCGCAATGGCCAACCTCATTCGTAACGGTTGGCTTCCCGTTCCGCCTCGCCGCGGAGGATGCAGAACTCGTTGCCCTCCGGATCCTGCAGGACCACCCATCCGCGGCCGTCCGGCGTTCGCCGTTCGTCGTGCACGGTGGCGCCCAGTTCCAGCAGCCGGGCAACCTCGGCGTCCCGGCCGCCGTCGACGGCGACCAGGCAGAGGTGCACCCGGTTCTTCACCGTCTTGCCCTCCGGCACCTGCAGGAACAGCACGGCTTGGCCGTTGTCGCCCTCCAGCCCGCATTCCTCGTCGCCCGGAGAGTCCTCGTCGCCCAGGGTGAAATCCTCGAGAACCTGGTCCCACCAGCTTGCCTGGGCGTAGGCGTCGTGGGCGTCGAAGGAGATGTTGGCGATGCGTGCGGTCATCGTCCGACTGTGCCACCACCGCCGCCGGATGGCATCCGGTTTCGCCGCCCGACAGGGATCGCCACCCCTACGCTGAGCCGGTGGCCGTACTGATCGATACCCCGCGCTGGCCGGCCCACGGCCGGCTGTGGTCGCACCTGGCGAGCGACAGCTCGCTGAACGAACTGCATGCGTTCGCCAGGACGGCCGGGATCCCGGAACGAGCCTTCGACCGCGACCACTACGACGTTCCCGGTGACCGCTACCACGACCTGGTGGCGGCCGGGGCGCAACCCGTGGAGTCGCGAGACCTGCTGGCGCGGCTGACGAATGCCGGGCTGCGGAGCCGCAGGCCGGCGACCAGATCGACCTGATCGGTGCCGGCGCCACCCGATGTCAGTGACCTATCGCCGCCACAGCGACGACGTAGCTTCCGGCCGGCGACCGCCAGGCGGGGACGTCACGGGTGACGACGCCGCTGACCATATCCACGACGGACACCGCGTTGCGCGCCGGACCCCCGTACAACAGTGCCGTCGTCCCGTCGCCCGGTGCGGCGGCCAGCCCGATGCCGTCCGGTAGCTCGAGCGCCGACCACTTGCTGCCGCGCAGCACAAATCCCGACGCGTGCACGGCTGCGGGCGTGCCATGGAAAACGAACAGCGCAACCGAGCCTCCCGATCGAACCGCTGAGGCTTGCAGGAACTGTTGTTGCCCAACGTGAGTGTCGAAGGCGGAGGCAATGGTCCAGGTGGCGGGATCAACAGTAAGGACTCGCAGGGTCGACTCCGGGGCGGCAGGCTGCCAACCGAGAACCCGGATCAGGCCATCGTCGCCCAGCGCCGCCGGACCGAACGCGCCATAGCCGGGTAGCTGCGCAATCTTCCCGGAACCTGCATCCATCACGGCGGCCGTCGAGCCGTTCGATACGAACGCGGCGACGTTACCGGAAGGCGTCCGCGCCAGCGCACCGACAGTTGTTTGGGTGTTGCGAAAGCCCTTCTGCAGCGCCCTGGACGGCGGCACAGTGGGCGGCGGCGCACCGGACGGCTGAGCCGTAGCCAGCGATGGCAGCGGCACAGAACGACGGACCGCAGCCTTCGCGGCTGGACCGTTCGCCTGCGGTTCCTCCAGCAGCAGCGCCTTGGCTTGCTGGACGTATACCGTGCCCGAATCCGCCAAGACGACTGGGTTCACCGCCGTGGACAGCTGCCCGACACTCGCAGGCCCGGCCGATTCCCGCGCGAGGATCGTGGACCCCGACTCGGCAGAGAACCCAGCCACCGCCAACTCTGTGGAATCGGTGTCCTGTGCAACCTTTACGAAGCCAGTACCCGACCCGACCGCCGCTGTGCGATTCGACCACCGCATCCACAACGTGCCGTCCGACCGCGGGCCGGGGCCTGGTACCACCCATGCCTCGGCGGTCGACGCCAGACTCCGCGGCGGTGCGGATGCCGACGTCGCGGTTGAGGTCGAGGTCGAGGTCGGCGTCTTTGCCGTTGCAATGCCCGTACCGGTGCTTCGGCCCGTCGATGCGACGCTTTGGTCAGCCGCTGAGGCCGACCGCCGCGTCGACCCACCAGCGCCGTCCGGACCGCGGTCGGACGTCTGTACTGCCGAACCGGCTGTTGCGGACGAGGACCCGGCGACGTCGGTGGGCTGGGCCCGGTTGTCGGGGCCGGCAGCAGCGCAGGCAGTCAGCGCGAGAATGCCGACCACGGCGAACGATACCCTCTTGAGGAGCCAACTCATCCGAGCACTCATTATTGACCTACTCCCGCAGCGTAGCCCTCGATCGCGAAGTCTTGGTAAGCACCCTCGACAGTATACCTAAACCCTGAGTCGGCGCATATCTTCGTCGCAAAGAAAGTCGTCCAGTTCCTCCACACGCTGTCGCGACCCTTAATCTGGAACGCAGGCACGCCACGCGTTCGCATCTGGACACCCATCTTATAGGTCTGACCCACCTCGCCACCTGCAGATGGCCTGGCGAAGGGAAATTCTTCATATGGATCGTATCCCGAGGAGTCGACAGGTTGGCGTAATAATACTGCCAATCGTAAGAGCCCAGGCTGTAATTATAGCCGGCGTAAAGCAGTTCGTAGGGTATTGCCCCCGCCGGCGTCGACCCGTCGTCGCCTTCGTGGTAACCGGTTCCGGCGTAGGAGTAAGTACGAAAGAAGTGGGGCGTAGACACGTTTATTGGCGCAGATCCTGCCCCTGCCCCGACGTAGTAGCCATCCTCGAACCAGGCGGTGTTGTCAAATGGATCAGAGTCCGACGTGTCGTTCTGATTCAGATACATATACAAGTGAGACACAGAGTCGGCCTGACTTGCGACATCCTGGTCGACCATGTCATATTGGTTTGGCGCAGAGTTTGATCGCCTGGTTGCGCCGCTGCCCGTCCCAGCGTCGATTCACTGTGAGTGCGGCTAGCTGATCTTGAACTCGGCCGGATGATCTTACGTGGATCCAGACTCAGTCGACCAAGGCGTTCGCTTTCGCCTACCATCCTCGAAGTCGCGCGTTTCCCCATGACGAGAATGGTCCGCTTGACCGACATGGATGTCAATAGCGCACGCAGCACCAGGGCCGTTTCGGTGAACTCTGCCGTTCCCCACCACTTCGCAAACGCCGCAGCCGAGCCCGCTGGATCGCAGAAGTCTCAGGTGCTACTGATCGGCGCCTGCGAGTGTTTCGTCACGACGGGCGCCGCTCGTCGGCCCACTCCCCGGCCACCAGCACAGCCTGCACCGTCCAGTCGTGATCGGTGACCACCAGGTCGGCGATCCGGCCGTCGGCGATGGATCCGTGGTCACCGGAGATGCCGAGGAAGCGGGCCGGGACCAGGCTGGCGGCATTCACCGCATCGAGCAGCGGGATCCCGACGTCCTGCACGGCGCGGCGCACCGCGACGTCCATGGTGAGCGTCGATCCGGCGATCGGACCCGGCACCTCAGGATCGTCGGTGAGCAGGCGGGCCACACCGCCTCTCACCGTCACCGGGAAGCCGGCTAGGGTGTAGTCGCCGTCGCCGTCGCAGGCGGCCGCCATCGCGTCGGTCACCAGCGCCACCTTGCCCGGAGCGATCGCTCGTAGCAGTCGCACGGTGCTGGCGTGCAGGTGCACACCGTCGTTGATGGCTTCAACGGTGACGCCGGCGTCCATCGCAGCTCCGATGATCGCCGGGTCACGATGATGCAGCGGGCGCATGCCGTTGAACGCGTGCGTCACCAGATCGGCCCCTGCTTCGAAAGCCGCAGCGGCAACGGCATATCCGGCATCGGAATGACCGACAGCAGCATGCACGCCGGATTGCGCCAAGAACTCCACGGCGTCGATACCACCGGGCAGTTCAGGCGCCAGGGTCACTACTCGAACCGTTCCACCGCCGGCGACCAGCAGCCGGCTGAGAGCGGTCGGGTCCGGCGGTCGCAGGGCAGCCGGATCGTGCACGCCGCGGCGCAGCTCCGACAGGAACGGGCCCTCCAGATGCAGGCCGAGTATCCGCGGGTCGGCGGCCGCCACCTCGGCGGCCGCGGAAACGCTGCCTGCCATGGTGTCCAGCGGCGCCGTCACCAACGACACCAGGGAACGAGTGGTGCCGTGCCGGCGATGAGCCGCCAACCCGGTCGCGATGTCTGCCGGTCCGGAATCGAAGGTGGCACCGGCAGCGCCGTGCACGTGCAGGTCGATGAATCCGGGCAGCAGCCGCTTGCCGCGCAGATCGACAACGGTTGCGCCGGCGGCGATATCGCCCGGCGGCAGGCCGATGACCGGGTCGTTCGAGCCGGCCGGCCCCATCGATCCGGCGGCGCCGACCGCGGTGATCCGGTCGTCGTCCACCCGCACCCAGCCGCCCGGCAGCACCGCCGTCGCGGTGATCACCTCGGCGCCGATCAGCAGCTTCCGCCCACCAGCCATCAGATCTCCTGTCTCGCTCGCAGACCATCCCACGCCAACAGGGCAGCGCCGGCCAGTCCGGCTCTGTCCCCCAGTTCGGTGACGGCGATCGGCGGTGCACTGCGGAACGTCAGCCGCCGGCCAAGAGCATTGGCCAATGGCACGGTCAGCAGATCGCCGGCCAGCGACAGGCCCCCGCCCAGCACGATCATGCCCGGGTCGGTGAGGACACTGACGGCAGCCAGCGCATCGGCCAGCGCAGCGACCGCCTCGGTCCACACTTGTTGCGCCGCAAGGTCTCCGCCCCGCATCAGATCGGCGACCTCACGGGCAGATGCCTCCTTGCCGGTGAGGTCGACGTAGGACCTGCCGATCCTGGAAGCCGAGGCAATCGATTCCAGGCAGCCATGGTTGCCGCAGTTGCACAGTGGACCGCCCGGTCTCACGACCAGGTGCCCGATCTCGCCAGCCTGACCACTGGCGCCGTTCTCCACCTGCCCCCCTTCGACCATGCCGCCGGCGATCCCGGTGCCGATCGCCACGAAATACATCGAGGAGCTACCCGATCCGGCCCCGAGCCGGGCTTCCGCCAGCGCGCCGAGGCGTACATCGTGCCCGAGAGTCACCGGCAGCCCCAGCCGATCGGACAACAGCCGAACGAACGGCACATCTGACCAGCCGAGATTGGCGGCGTACCTGGCGACCCCGGCTGGCCCGTCGACCACACCGGGGACACCCAACCCGATCGCCCTGACCTGCCCGCCGGCCGCCAGATCGGCGGCGAAGGTCAGGATGCGGTCGATCACCGCAGCCGGACCGCCCTCGACTCCGGTCGGCCGGCGGGCCTCCCGCACCACCGCGCCGTCGGCCGTCACCAGCCCTCCCTTGATGGAGGTACCTCCGACATCCAAGGCGGCCACCACATCCGGCCGGGTGCGGGTGCCGCCGGGGAGCACCGGCAGCGGCGGCTCGGGGCCCGACGGTGGATCCTGCGCGGTCAATGCGCGACCGACAGGCCGACCTTCTGGAACTCCTTGAGGTCGGAGTAGCCGGTCTTCGCCATCGCCCTGCGCAGCGCACCGAACAGGTTGGTCCGGCCGTCCGCGCCGATCGCCGGTCCGGTCAGCAGCCGATCCAGGCTCACGTCGGCCGACCCTGTCGGCATCGGCACGCCGCGAGGAAGCGCGGGATGGGCCGTTGATGCCGGCCAGTACCAGCCGGCGGCCGGCGCGGTGGCGGACTCCGCGAGGAGTTCGCCGAGCATCACCGCATCCGCACCGCAGGCGACCGCCTTCGCGATGTCGGCGCTGGTGTTCAGGTCGCCGGCGGCGATCACATGCACGTACCGGCCGCCGGTCTCGTCGAGGTAGGCGCGGCGGGCAGCGGCAGCATCGGCGATCGCCGTGGCCATCGAGACCTCGATGCCGAGCACCACATCCGTGGTGGCCGTGACGCCGGAGCCGGTGCCGACGATCACTCCGGCGGCGCCGGTGCGCATCAGATGAGTGGCCGTCTGGTAGTTCGAGCAGCCCCCGACGATGACCGGCACGTCCAGGTCCGCGATGAACCTCTTCAGATTCAGCGGTTCGTCGTTCGCCTGCACATGCTCGGCGGATACGATGGTCCCCTGGATCACCAGCAGTTCGACGCCCGCCGAGATCACCTGCAGCGCAAGCGATCCGGCGTTCTGCGGTGACAGCCGGACGGCCACCGTGCCGCCTCCGGCGGCCAGCGTGCTGATCGCCTCGGTGAGCAGATCATGCGAGACAGGAGCGGAGTACGCCCGTTGGACGGCGGCGATCACCTGCTCCGGAGTGTCCGCGGTCTGCGCTACGTCGACCAGTTCGTCGATCACCTTCTGCGGCTGGGCGTGCCTGGCCCACAGACCCTCCCCGTCCAGTACGCCGAGGCCGCCCAGCCGGCCGACGGCCACCGCGGTGCCCGGATCGACCACCGCGTCGGAAGGCTGGGTGAGACAGGGGATCTGGAATCGGTAGGCGTCGATCTGCCACGCCGTCGACACGTCGGCGGACGACCGGGTCCGGCGGGAGGGCACGATGCCGATGTCGTCCAGCGTGTAGCTGCGCCTGGCGGTCCGGCCGAGCCCGATCTCCACACTGTCGTTCATCACACACTGTCGTTCATCGGATGCCGCCGTTCATCGGATGCCGTCGTTCATCGGATGCCGTCGTTCATCGGGTGCCCGTCGTTCATCGGGTGCCCGTCGTTCATCATGTGCCGCCCTTCGACGGATGCCCCTGCCCTTGGGGTGCCGTCGGCCATCGGCGCGCCATTCCTAACGGTCGAAGTAGTTGGGAGCCTCGGCGGTGATGGTGATGTCGTGCGGATGCGATTCCTTGAGTCCGGCGGAGGTGATCCGCACGAGTTTGGCCTCCTGCAGCCGCGAGATGGTCGGCGATCCGGTGTAGCCCATCGCCGCCCGCAATCCGCCGACCAACTGGTGGGTGACATCGGACAATCGACCGCGATAGGCGACTCGGCCCTCGATGCCCTCCGGCACCAGCTTGTCGTCGCTGAGGACGTCGTCCTGCCCGTAACGACCGCGCGAATCGCCGGTACGGCCGCTGCCGGTCCCTCGCGATTCCATCGCACCCAGCGAACCCATCCCGCGATAGGTCTTGTACTGCTTGCCCGCGACGAAGACGGTCTCTCCGGGAGCCTCCTCCACTCCGGCGAGCAGGGATCCGAGCATCACGGTGTCGGCGCCCACGGCGATGGCCTTGGCGATGTCGCCGGAGAACTGCAGGCCGCCGTCACCGATCACGGGTACGCCGGCCGGGTTGCAGGCCTTGGCCGCCTCGTGGATCGCCGTCACCTGCGGAACCCCGATGCCGGTGACCACCCTGGTGGTGCAGATCGAGCCCGGACCCACACCGACCTTGACCGCGTCGGCGCCGGCGTCCACCAGCGCCTGAGCGCCGCGCCTGGTGGCAACGTTGCCGCCGACGATGTCGATCTTCGAGCCGACGGACGCCTGCAGCCTGGCCACCATGTCGGCGACCGCCCGGGAGTGTCCGTGGGCGGTGTCCACCACCAGCACGTCGACGCCGGCGTCCATCAGACCCATCGCGCGCCGGTACGCGGCTTCGCCGACGCTGACCGCGGCAGCCACCAGCAGCCGGCCATCGGCGTCCTTGGTCGCGTTCGGGTACTGCTCGGTCTTCACGAAGTCCTTGACGGTGATCAACCCGCGGAGTCGGCCGTCTGCGTCCACCAGCGGCAGCTTCTCGATCTTGTGTTTGCGCAGCAGCCCCAGTGCCGCATTGGCCGACACGCCGACCGGCGCGGTCACCAGCGGCATCGACGTCATCACTTCCCTGACCGGGCGGGACATGTCGGTCTCGAACCGCATGTCCCTGTTGGTGATGATGCCCAGCAGGCGCTGCTGCGCGTCGGTCACCGGAACTCCGGAGATGCGGAACCTGGCACAGAGCGCGTCGGCCTCGGCCAGCGTCGCGTCAGGCGGACAGGTCACCGGGTCGGTCACCATTCCGGCCTCGGACCGCTTGACGATCTCGATCTGCGAGGCCTGCTCCTCCGGCGGCATGTTGTAGTGCAGAACTCCGATGCCGCCCTGCCTGGCCATCGCGATCGCCATCCGCGACTCGGTGACGGTGTCCATCGCGCTCGAGACGAGCGGGATCCGCAGCATCACGTTCCGGGTCAGCCTGCTGGCGGTGTTCGCCTCGCTCGGCACCAGGTCGGAGGCGTCCGGTAGCAGCAGCACGTCGTCGTAGGTCAGCCCGATGAGCGAGAACTTGTCGTCTCCCGACGCCGCATCCGGTGCCGATCCGTGGTCCGGGACGACGGATCCGCTGCCGGCAGCGTAGAGACCCGACAGGTCGGCCGGTACGTCCGTTCTGGGCACGCTGCCGGACCGGGCGCTGCTGGTGTGCTCTGCGGAGAGAGTCATCGGCTGCCTTCCGTGCCGCCTGGGGGTCGGCGGGCACCGCGGGGACGTGGGATTCGTCCATTCTAGTGCCGCGTTCACCGGGCGACGGACCGCGAATCGCGGGTCCACCTGACTGCCGCAGCTCCGCTGATCTTCCAGAGGCCGCCGCCGGTCCGGGCACCGATGCCGAAGCTGCGTCGATCTCAGTGGGCGGGCCGAACCGGGGGCGGTGAATCGGCCGCCGACCGCTGGCCGAACTCTACGAGCCCGACGTCGAGGGATGCCGAGTGGGCGGCTCCGGAACCGCTGTCGGCTCCGGAACCGTCGGGCGCCCGGGACCAACGGTCCCGGGATTTCCGGGCCCGAAAGCGGGACCAGGGATCGGCGGTGAAATGCCGGGTGGTGAACCCACCGTTGGGGACGGGGCCGGCACCGGTGGACCGGGCTCCGGTGACGGCTCCGAGCTGGTCGGCGGCCGGCGATCGCCGGGTGGTGCGCCGACGGTCTGCGACGGCGTCGGGAGGGGGGTGGAGGTCGGCTGCGGGGTAGAGGTCGGCTGCGGGGTGGGCGTCGGCTGCGGCCCCGATTTCAACTGCGGCGTCGGGAGGGGGGTGGAGGTCGGCTGCGGGGTAGAGGTCGGCTGCGGGGTAGAGGTCGGCTGCGGGGTGGGCGTCGGCTGCGGCCCCGATTTCAACTGCGGCGTCGGTTGGGGTGTGGAGGTGGGCTGGGGTGTGGAGGAAAGCTGGGGCGTCGAGGTCGGCGTCAGCGGCGTCGAGGCCGGCGGCGCGGTTGTCGGTGGCCGACCGGCCGGAGCCAACTCGGTCGACGGCGAAGCCGGCGACGAGGGCGACGGTCGTTCGGACGGCGTGCCTGCGGCGGACTGCGCGGATGTCCCCGGATCGGATGCCGCCGCCGACCCGCCGGTTGCGCCCACCCGGTCGGCGGACTTCTGCGCCGCCGTCGGCCCGCCATCGGAGCGCTCGGGCGAGCCGGCGAACCGCCCGAACCCGGACGCGGATAACCGGCCGGGTCGTTCGGTACCGGCCGCTGGTAGGGGCCTGGTCACCATGCTGTTCGCTTGTCCTGACCTCACCGTCGGACCACGGGCGGACAGCGGATCTGCAGAGCCTGCCTCAGCGGTGTGGGTCGCGGCTGCGAGGCTGCCCGCAGCACCGCTCTGTCCGGCGCGCCCCGGCGCTCCCAGGGCGGACGTTTCCGGGTCGTCCGATAGCTGGCGCTCTGAAATCTGGAGCTCTGATACCTGGCGCTCTGATACCTCCGACCTCCGTGCTGCCGTCGCCGCTGCAGAGGTTGCCGGAACGGCGGAAGGCGGCGGGGACGAGGCGTTGGCCCCCATCCTCAACCGGGCAGTGTCGAAGTCGGACTGCAGCCGGTCGCGTCCGTCCTGGGGCCGGATGTGCGGGAGATGGTTGGCCACCGTGGCGAGCATCTGCCTGGCCAGCTCGAAATCGCCGTGGTCGATGGCCCGCCGGACCTGCTCCATTGCCAGTATCGCTGCCTGCTCCGCGACCACCGAGTCCGCACGGTCTGACCACAGTAGCTGGGTCACCGGCCAGAGCACGTCGCCTGGATGGGCGGTGCGGGAGCCGGCGACGGTGGTCCCCGCCAGTAACAGGACGATGGATGCGGCGATCCCGGTTGCCGCCTGCCACGGCGACCGACGCTCGGCGTCCCAGCCACGGGCGCCACTGCAGCGGTTCCAGTTCGCGGCCCGGCGCAGCAGTCGTCCGGTAGGTGCCGACGGGAGGTCGAGCAGGCATTCCTCGCGCCATTGCTGCAGCAGCGATTCAATGGGCATCGCATCCGGCACCGGGTCACCGCTGCCGATCCGGTCGAGCAGCACGTCGTCACCGACGATGGCGTGGACGTCGGGAGAGCGGTGGGCCGCGCGGGTCATCCGACCACGACCTCCGCCCACCCACCCTCGTCGACCGGCGACTCACCGGCCGCGGTGAGCAACGAACGCAGCCGGCCGAGCGCACGATGCTGGGCTACTCGAACGGCACCGGTGGACATCGAGAGCGCCGAGGCGGTTTGCTCCGCGCTGAGCCCGACGACCACCCGCAGCCGAAGAATCTCCTGTTGCTGATCTGGCAGGGTCGACAGCACCTCGCCGATCTGTGCAGCGGTGGCGCTCCGCATCACCCGCTCCTCAGGGGTCACCGCGTCATCGGCGGCGTCCGGGATCTCGGGAACCGGGATGCTGCGGATCCGAGCCGAAGCGCGGTGGGCGTCGGCGACCTTGTGCGCGGCGATCCCGTAGACGAAACCGAGGAACGGCGTCCGGCTCCGCCGATATCCCGGCAGCGCGGCGACCACGGCGAGACACACTTCCTGGGCGACGTCGTCGACGCCGCCGACAGCCGACTGCTCAGTACCCAGTCGGGACCGGCAGTAGCGGACGATCATCGGGTGGATGGCTTCGATCAGGCGGTCCAACGACGCCCGATCCCCGGAAAGTGCCGTGTCGACCAACGCGTCCGCGGACGACTCGGCCGCCACGGGGGTGATCATCCTCGACCGTCCGACCATGTCACCTCTGTCCCAGCACTCGGTATCACCTGCTTGCCCACCCTCAGGCAACCAATCCCCTGCGGAAGCCGATGGCGACCGCCTGCGCCCGGTCACGTGCGCTGAGCTTACGGAACAAACGCCGAGCGTGGGTCTTCACGGTGTCCTCGGACAGGAACAGCTCCCGTCCGATCTCGGCGTTGGAGTGCCCCTGGCTCATCCCACGGAGTACCTGCAGTTCGCGCTCGGTGAGTGGAATGTCATCGTCGCTGGCCTCTGACCGGTGCGCCTGCAGACGGGGGTCGGCGAGCGCGTCGGCCAGTGCCGCCACGATCTCCGGTCGGGTCGCGTCCCAGCGGAGGAAGCCCCGGGCGCCGCACGCGATGGCAGCCGCGATCGACGCCGTGTCGTCCGGAGATCCGAAGACGATAACGACTGCACCCGGGTGCAGCGCCAGCAGGCGTCTGGTCGCCTCGATTCCGCTGGTCAGCGCGCGCTGGGTACCGATCAGCACCATATCGGCCGGTTCTCTGCCGAAACGGCTGAGCAATTCGTCCCCCGAGGCGACACAGTCGACATCGTGCACCGAGGCGACCGCCGACATCACCCTGGTCAGCCCGTCCCTGGCCGTTCTCCGCTCGTCACAGATCAGCACACTGGTCATGCCGCACCCTCCCGGGGACCAGCCGTTGTACTCACCCCACTGGGCGACACTGCTGCGCACCGAAGGTCCCCTGAAAGATGAGGTTTACCACAAACCCACCGATTCGGCCTACAGAGCGGTGCGACCGTTCGCCGCCAGACCTCACGAATGGTCTACCAGCCGGCAGAACGAACACCGACCGTCGAATCCGCCACCGGCGTCGGTCAAGCGTCGTCCGTTGTACACCTCAAGGGGTGTTGTCCACCCAGGTGCAACAGGCCTATTTTCATGATCGACAACTGAGAGCCGCACCGAGTCGGGTCGACGTGGTAGATCCGCGGGTATCGCTGCCCGCACAGCCTCCGTCACACACTCCTGCAGGCGAAAGCACGAAAGAGAGCAGGACGTGGCAGACACACGGCGACTTCCCGGCCCGAACGCCGACCGGTGGAACTGGCAGTTGCTCGGCGCCTGTCGCGGCATGGCCAGTTCGTTCTTCTTCCACCCGGAAGGTGAGCGCGGCCCGGCAAGGGCCCGGCGGGAAGGAAAGGCGAAAGCCATCTGCCTGGACTGCCCCGTCCTCGCGAACTGCCGGGCCCATGCGCTGGCCGTCCACGAGCCCTATGGAATCTGGGGCGGGTTGTCGGAGTCGGAGCGGGCATCCATGCTGAACATCGTGCGGCCCGGGCGCTGAGGCCCTCCGGGGAGTGTTCGGCGCCCGCCGTCAGGAGCCATCGACGCGGGGGCGCGCACGGTCGCGGGCGGGACGACGAGGGAGACCCGGGCCTCCCGGCCGGGATCTCCCTCTGCCGCCGCCGTGGTCGGCGCTCAGTGCGCGTGCGAGTGGCCGCGCCCGGCCGGTTCCGGCTGCTCTTCCGGGATGTCGGTGACGGCTGCTTCCGTAGTGAGCAGCATGGCGGCGATCGAAGCGGCGTTGGACACCGCCGACCTGGTCACCTTGACGGGGTCGATGATGCCGGCCGCCAGCAGGTCGCCGAACGTGCCCTCTGCCGCGTCATAACCGTGGCCGATCGGCAGGGTGGCGATCTTGTTCACCACCACCGCACCTTCCTCGCCGGCATTGGTGGCGATCCAGAACGCCGGCGCCGACAGCGCCTTGCGCACCAGTGCCACGCCGATCGCCTCGTCGCCGGTCAGACCCAAGCCGTCCCCCAGCTCGGCAGCGGCGTGCACCAGCGCCGATCCACCGCCGGGAATGATGCCTTCGGCGACGGCCGCCTTGGTAGCGGCGACCGCGTCCTCGACCCGATGCTTGCGTTCCTTGACCTCGGTCTCGGTGGCCGCCCCGACCTTGATCACCGCGACCCCGCCACCGAGCTTGGCCAGGCGCTCCTGCAATTTCTCCCGGTCCCAGTCCGAGTCGGTGTCCTCGATCTCCCGGCGGATCTGCGCTGAGCGATCGCCGACCGCGGCCGGGTCCCCGCCACCGTCGACCACCGTGGTGGTGTCCTTGTCGACCACCACCCGGCGAGCTGAGCCCAGAACATCGGTACCGACTTCGGAGAGCTTCAGGCCGACCTCGGCCGACACCACCTCGGCGCCGGTGACGATGGCGAGGTCCTGCATGAATGCCTTACGCCGGTCGCCGAAATAGGGCGCCTTGACCGCCACCACCTTGATGGTCTTGCGGAGGGCGTTCACCGCCAGCGTCGACAGCGCCTCGCCCTCCACGTCTTCCGCGATGATCAACAGCGGGGTCTGGACCTCCAGCACCTTCTCCAGCAGCGGCAGCAGATCGGCCAGCGCCGATACCTTCTCCCTGACCAGCAGAATCTTCGCGTTCTCCAGCACGGCTTCGCCGGATTCCGGGTCGGTGATGAAATGCGGCGACACGAACCCCTTGTCGAACTGCATCCCGTCGGTGAATTCGAGTTCAATGTCGGTGCCGTTGGATTCCTCGACGGTGACGACGCCGTCGGCACCGACCTTCTCCAGGGCTTCGCCGAGCAGCAAGCCGATCGCCTCGTCCCTGGAGGCGATGGCGCCCACCTGAGCGATCCGGTCACGGTCGCCGGCGACCGGGGTGGCGCGTTCGGCGAGTATCTCGTTCACCCGTTCGGCGGCCTTACCGATACCGGAGCGCAGCGCCATCGGATCGGCGCCGGCCGTCACATTGCGCAGGCCCTCGGCGATCATCGCCTGGGCCAGCACGGTCGCCGTCGTCGTGCCGTCACCGGCGACGTCGCTGGTCTTCGTGGCCGCGGTCTTGACGAGCTGGGCGCCGAGGTTCTCGCGGGCGTCGTCCAGTTCGATCTCACGGGCGATGGTGACACCGTCATTGGTGACCGTGGGGCCGCCGAACTTCTTGGCCAGCACCACGTTCCGGCCACGCGGGCCGAGAGTGGCCTTGACCGCGTCGGTCAATTTGTCGACGCCGCGCAACATCGAGGTGCGCGCGGCGGTATCGAAGCTGATCTGCTTCGCCATGGTTCTCGTGGCTTCCTTTTCTGGGACGTCTCAAGGGCTTGGGTCTCGCGCGTTGTCCGGTGACGAGACGACTCACGCCCCGGTCGGCCGGAATTCGACCGCCGGGGCGTGAGGAGCATGTGACGGGACCGGCCCGAAGCCGGCGCCGTCACCGTGCATCACCGGGAGATCTTGGCCAGCACGTCGCGGGCCGACAGGATCAGGTAGTCCTGCCCGGAGTACTTGACCTCGGTACCGCCGTACTTCGAGTAGATGACCACGTCGCCCTCGGCCACATCGACCGGGACGCGCTTGCCGTTATCGTCGATCCGACCGGGACCGACCGCAAGGACGGTGCCCTCCTGGGGCTTCTCCTTGGCCGTGTCCGGGATGACAAGACCGGACGCGGTGGTGGTCTCGGCCTCATTGGCCTGGACGAGGATCTTGTCCTCGAGCGGCTGGATGTTCACGCTCGCCACTGTGATTGACCTCCCCTTCGGGGGTTCTCGATGTCAGGGATGTGGTGCGGTGCACGCGGATCGTGCGGGTGGAGCGATAGCTGGGTGAAGCGGTGATCGGTGATCGACGCTGTGCGATCCACCGTCGTCGCGGGTGCCGGCGGATCACCTCGTCTCTCGATTGGCACTCTACGCATCCGAGTGCCAGTTCTTCAAGGCGCCGGCAGAAGCTGCTGTGAGATCCCGTCGCCGCTGGCAAAATGGGTTCCCCGCTGGCGAGATATCGCCAGCGCGGCATCCTGATTGCCAGCGGGGGCACCCCCAGGGAGCCAGATCGCCGGCGCCCGTCAGGCGTCGGCCAGCAGGTCGGCGAGCCGCTGAACGGAGGCCAGCGCCGCACGCCGGGCTTCGTCGGTCTGCCAGGCGTCGTACCAGTCGTTGGACACCGGCAACAGGATCCGGTCGACCACGGCCTTCGCCAGGGTGCGGCGGGCCGGCGTCAGCTCGGTGTCCAGCTCCCTCAAGTACCTGCGCAGCCGATCTTCCTGTGCAGCCCCGTCCAGCAGCGACGGATCTTCTTCGGCCAGCAGCAGCGTCACCGCGACCCGACCTTCGTTCGCCTCGACGGGATCGAGGCTGTCCCCGGCCTCCTCGACGGTGCGCAATGCCTGGATGAGGCGCTCGCCGGCCCTGCCGCGACCGAGGTCGATCAGCCGTTGCACGAATGCGGCCGCTTGATCGTTGCCGAACGTGCCGGTGTCCGAGTGGTGATCCATCGCCGGCTCCTTGGGGTGGGTATCTCCGTGTAGTGATGACGCCTGGATGTGGATGGTGCCAGCAGACAAGCATCGTGCTGGTGGTGCCGACTCGATGTGCCGCCAGCCGTCGCCTGGGATGTTCACACGTGGACGGTGCCGACCGCCAGGCCCGGGTTGCCGGTGAGCAGGCCGGAGGACGGGCGACCACCGGACATCGCCACATGGGCACCGACGGCCGCGATCATGGCGCCGTTGTCGGTGCACAAGCCGGGTGACGGCACTCGAAGCGTGAGACCGGCCGCTGCACAGCGCAGTTCGGCCAGCTGTCGGAGTCGGCCGTTCGCCGCCACCCCGCCGGCCATTACCACCGTGCCGATTCCCAGATCGGTGGCTGCCCGGACGGTCTTGGTCGTCAGCACGTCGGCTACGGCCTCCTGGAAGCTGGCGCAGATGTCCACCACCGGGATGGCGGCGCCGGCTCGCCGCAGACTCTCGACATGCCTGGCGACAGCCGTCTTCAAGCCGGAGAAGGAGAAGTCGTACGGGTTGTCACGCGGCCCCGTCAGCCCGCGTGGGAACCGCACGGCTGTCGGATCACCCTGCCCGGCGAGCCGGTCGATCACCGGGCCACCCGGGTACCCGAGATCCAGCAACCGGGCGACCTTGTCATAGGCCTCCCCTGCCGCGTCGTCGACGGTGCCGCCGATCAGTTCGATGTCGCGGCCGACGTCGGCGACCCGCAACAGCTGGGTGTGCCCGCCGGAGACCAGCAGCGCGAGCGAGGGTGTCGGCAGCGGACCGTGTTCAAGAGTGTCGGCCGCGACATGCCCGGCCAGGTGATTGACGCCGTACAGGGGCACCCCCCACCCCGCCGCGTACGCCTTGGCCGCCGCCACCCCGACCAGCAGCGCACCGGCGAGGCCCGGCCCGCAGGTGACAGCCACGGCATCCACGTCGGAGTAGGAAAGGCCTGCCGTGGTGAAGGCCGCATGCACGGTTGGCAGCAACGCCTCCAGGTGGGCGCGGGAGGCGATCTCGGGTACCACCCCGCCGAATCGGGCGTGTTGCTCTGACGACGATGCCAGGTGATGTCCGAGCAACTCCAGGCGTCCCGGTCGGTCGCCAAGGCCGGGACTCCCGATCCTGACCAGCCCGGCACCGGTCTCGTCGCAGGAAGTCTCGAGTCCGAAGATGATTGCGCCCGGGCCGAGCGCCGGTCGGCCCGGTTTCATCGGACCTGGTTCCGTCTCTGGATGGGTCGCTCCATGGTGAAGGCATCGGCGCCGCTGGGCCAGTAGTAATTGCGGCGCAACCCGATCCGGGTGAACCCACAGGACCGGTAGAGAGCGAGCGCCGGCTCGTTGTCGGTGCGCACCTCGAGCAGCACCCTGCGGTCACCGGACGCTCGTAACAGGTCCTCCAGCAACGCCCGGCCGACCCCTGAGCGCTGGGCATCCGGGCGCACGCCGAGGGTGCGGACCTCGGCCACCTCGTCGCCGCGCGACAACCCAGCATAGCCGTCGACGGCGCCGGAAGCGTTGCGGTGCACCACATAGTGATGTCCGGCGGCGAGTTCGGACCAGAACATCTCGGCTGTCCACGGTGAATCGGTGCGAAACAACAGCAGCTCCAGGTCGGCAAGCGCCCCGATGTCCCACCAGCGCAGCGGTTCGAGCACCACGGGTAGGTGGTCGGGTCGGCCGCCGTCGGCGCCGGGCCGATCCTGTTGCGGCGCAAGGCTCACGCAAGCACCGGCTTCGGTCCCGCCGGCTCCCTGACGTCCGGCCGGCGCAGGTACAGGGGGGTCAACGGTCCGGGAACTGTGCCGGTGACCATCTTGTGCACGGCCGCCTTGACCAGACCCAACGCCGTCGAGCCGGTCGTCAGCCGGGGCAGGTCGAGTCCGGCCAGATCCGATCCCGCACCGGTCAGCGCCACCGGTTCCACGGTCAGTTCTGCGACGCGGCCGGGCAGGGCTGCCGGCGCCATCACCGCCGGGCCGAAGATCCTGCGAGCAGCGCCGTCGAACGCCGAGGCGTATATTTCGCGTCGCCGGGCGTCGGTCACCACCAGAAAGTGCCCCGGCGGCCGACCGTCGGCCGGTTCGGCAGGCAATTCGATCGACAACGCGACCCCATCGTGACTGGCCACCCCGTACACCGGCACGCCCAGCGCGTCACCCAGAGCTTCGGCGGTGGCGACGCCGACCCGCAGGCCGGTGAATGGGCCTGGCCCGAGCCCGACGACCACTGCGTTCAGGTCGGACAGGCTTGCACCGGCCTCGGCGACGGCAGCTCCGGTCAACGGCATCAGATGCTCGGCATGGCCGAAGGCGTCGTCCAGCCGCCGCTCGGCCAGCAGCTGAACCGGCGCCGCCGGTCGGCCCGCCTGCAAGGCCTCGATCACCTCGTTCGGCAGCAGCACACGGACCAACCCCGTGGTGACGGCGGGAGTGGAGGTGTCCAGGGCAAGAACCAGCATGATGCACCCGAGTTTACGGCGCACAGCCGTCCGGACGGGCACGCGGCCGCCGGGCTGCCGGCACCCAGGAACGATCGGATCGCGCGGTGCCGGGTACCGATCCATACCTGGATCAGCCGACCGTGGAAACCTACGGTTGACAGATGGACCCCAGCAGCGCGAGTACAGACACCCGAGGACCACTGATCGACGCACCGAATGTCGTCACCGGGTGGGCAATCAGATCTGTTGATGGAGAACAGGTATCGGTGTTCTCGTCCGAACCGCACCTGGTCCAGCAGACTGCCATCGGAGTGGTCCTTGGCTTCGAGCTGTTCGGCATCACCGAGTACGTCAAGTCAGTTGCCGAGCGCCTGGCCGCCGTCGGCTATCGGGTGGCCGTCCCCGACTACTACTTCCGAGTGGGCGAACGCCTGACGTTCAGCTCGGGCGAGATCGGGCGCGACGACGCATTTGACGCGCTAGCCACTGTGGATCGGCCGGCCGCATTGGCCGCGACCCAGGCAGCGATCGGCGCCCTCGAAGGCTGCCTGACCATCGGCTTCCTCGGGCTGAGCGTCGGCGGTCACATAGGGCTCGCGGTGGCTCCGGACATGCCCATCGACAGGGTGGCCGCCTTCTACCCCACCTTCCTCGACGGCGATCGAATGGTGGTCTCCGGGTCGGAGCCGACAATGAAGTCCCTCGGCCGGCTGGGCGACCGACCCGTCCTGCTCTTCTTCGGTTCCGAGGACGCACTGTGCCCGCCCGACTATGTCGCAGAGATCCACATGGTGCTCGAGGCCAACGGAGTTCCGCATCGGGCGGTGACCTACCCGGGAGCCGCGCACGGATTCGCCTGCCAGGACCGACCCTCGTACAACGCCGATGCGGATGCCGACTCATGGCAGCAGACCCTGTCGTTCCTCGCCGGCGGGAGCTGACCGACGGGTCCTGTCGACTCATGTACAGATCCGCGCGAGGTCCGGGTCGTTGACTCACCGCGTTGGCTCGTCAGAAATGCGCGCCCGACGCCTTGCGGGCGTGGTTGCGGTGCGGCGACCTGCACTACGGTGAGCCGGTGGCAACGACCCCGGCGGTGACGCTGGCCGACGTCGCCAGGGCCGCTGGCGTATCGCTGGCGACCGCCTCCCGCGCCTTGCACGGAGCTCACGGCCGGACGGTGCGGAGCGAACTGGCGGACCGGGTGTTGGCGGCTGCCCACGACCTGCGCTATGCGCCGAATGCCGCCGCACAGGCCATGTCCCGGGGCCGGACCAGCTCGATCGGACTGATCGTCCAGGACATCGCTGACCCGTTCGCCGCCTCGGTGGCGGCCGGGGTGATGGCGGCGGCCGCTGACAGTGATCTGATCGTCACCGTGGCGGCCACCGCCGGTGATGCGGCGATGGAGATCAGGCACGTCGCCGAGCTGCGGCGGCAACGGGCAAGGGCGGTGATACTAGCCGGTCCGCGTTTCGTCGATCCGGATGCGGACGCCGCGCTCGCCGCCGAGATCGCCGATTTCACCGCCGCCGGTGGGCAGGTCGCGGCCATCGGACGGCCGATGCCGGGGGTGAACACCGTGGTGATCGACAACGTCGGCGGCGCCGAACGCCTCGCCCGGCTGTTGCATTCGCTGGGATACCGCAGATTCGCGGTGCTGGCGGGTCCGGAGAACCTTGCCACCAGCGAGGATCGGGTCGCCGGATTCCGGGCCGGACTTGCCGGCTGTGACATCGGCCTGCCGCCGGAACACGTGTTGGCGGCGCCCTTCTCACGGGACGGCGGATACGTGGGGATGACGGAGTTGCTCGGGCACGGTGTGGACCCCGGAGCCATCGACGTGGTGTTCGCTGTGAACGACGTGATGGCGGTCGGAGCGATCGCCGCGTTGGCGGAGCATGGATTTCAGGTGCCAAGGGACATGGCTATCGCCGGATTCGAGGACGTGCCGATGCTGCGGGACATCCGCCCGCCGCTCACCACGGTGAGGTTGCCGCTGGAGGAGATCGGCCGGCTGGCAACTGTTCTGGCACTGGACACCAGCGATGATCCCGGCGTGGTCGTGCACCGCGAAGTACCGGTGGAACTCGCGGTTCGCGCCTCCACACCGCCGGTCGGCGGTTTCCGGTGATCCCTAACCGGCGTCTTCGGCCGGCGTCGGTCCGGCGGCATTCACCGCCGACAGCAGCTGCGCAATGGCAGCCGTCCAACGGACTCCGACGGCTGCCAGGACGGCTGTGCGAGTGTCGTCGAGATGACGGATCAGCTTGATGTGCAACGATTCCGATGCCAGTTGTTCGGCGATCCCTTCACCCCATTCGACCACGACGGCGGCTCGGGCCAGGTCGGTGTCCAGGTCCAGATCGTCCAGCTCGAGGGCGTCGCCGATGCGGTAGCCGTCCACGTGTACCAGCGGCGCCTTGTCGCCGTAGTGCACCCTGGCGATCACGAATGTCGGCGAGGTGATCACGTCGGTGATGCCCATGCCGACGGCGATCCCCTTGGTGAGGGCGGTCTTGCCCGCACCGAGATCGCCGGAAAGGATCACCAGATCGCCGGGAAGCAGTCGAGCCCCGATTTCCTCACCGAACGCCAGAGTGTCGGACAGTCGGGGCAATTCCACTCGCAGGGCCTGGCTCTCGACCACCACGTCGGGTCCCTTCCGGCACTTCGTTACTTGTCGGCGCGGACGATTCCGGCACGGATCGCGGCCTGACGCAACAACTCTCGCAGCAATTCGTTGCTCACGCCAGGATTTTCCAGCATCAGGTTGTGCCCGGCACCGGCCACCACGCGCAGTTCGGCCTTCGGCAGGTTGGCGGCCAACTCCCTGGATTGCACCGGTGGAGTGATCCGGTCCGCCTCACCACAGATGATCAGCCCCGGAAGGTCGGCGAGCGTCGGCACCCCGGCCCGCACGTCGTGGCCGATGATGGCCGGCAGGAAATCGGCGATCACGTCGACCGGTGTGGATGCGATCATGTCGTCCACGTAGTCGACCAGATGCGTCGGCACGTCGGGATCGGCGAAGCCGAAGCTCCGGGTGAGCAGCCAGACCGCTTCCCGAGTCAGCGGTCGGCCGCGTTCGAACAGGCTCGGGTACCGCGATGCGGTGGCCGTCAACGCCCTCACCACCGGGTCGACCCCCACCAGCGGCGGCCGCGAACCTTGGTGGTTCCGGTAACCGGCGGAGGTGTCCATCAGGGCGTAGCCGACCACTCGATCCCGGAACAGTGCCGGGTCGCTCTCGGCAAGTCCGAGCAACGCCATCCCGCCCAACGAGTGGCCGACGATCACCAACGGACCACTGGGGGCGGCGGTCGAGATCACAGCCGCCAGATCCTCGGTGATCGCCCCGACCGTCGATCGTCCCCTTCCGGCGCGCCCGGACCGGCCGTGCGAACGCTGATCGAAGAAGACCAACCTGGCCTCCGGCGCTCCTGGGGACGCCCCCGGATCGCCGAAACCTGGGCCGGCCAGCGCTATCCGCTGGTAATGCCAGGCTCCCAGCCGCAGCGTCCAGCCATGCGCGAAGACCGCCGTCACCGGAGCGTCGGCGGGGCCGACCTCCTCCACGTACAGTGCCACACCGTCGGCGGAGACCACCGAGTAGCTCCGATCGGCCGTCAGTGCGTCGTATTCGACGTCCGGGCCGGAGGCCATCACCTTGTACCGGCGCACCGCGCGGCGTTGCGCCGTCATACCACCGACCACAATGGCGCCGACCGCCCCGCCGGCCACCGAGAAGGCGCCGACGATCTTGCCGAGAGTTCCCATCTCGTCAGTCCCCCTGTCCGATGTAGCGCCGCGGGGTGCGCGGACCGATCCGGGTGACGATCTCGTAGTCGATGGTCTCGCAGGCGTCCGCCCATTCCCGCGCTGTCGGTTCACCGACATCGCCGGGCCCGAAGACGAGCACCTCGTCACCGGTGGCCACCGGTAGCTCACCGCAGTCGATCACGAACTGGTCCATCGCCACCCGGCCGGCGATTCTGCGTCGCCGGCCGAGGATCAGCACCTCGGCGCGGTTGGAAGCGAGCCGCGGAACCCCGTCCGCGTAGCCCAACGGGACCAGCGCCAGCGTGGTGTCCGTCCGGGTGCGGTAGGTCAGCCCGTAGGACACTCCCTGGCCGGCCGTCACCCGTTTGGTCAGCGCCACCCTGGCCCGCAGGGTCATCGCCGGCCGAAGATCCACCGGCGTCTCCGCCACCGGATTCAGGCCGTACAGCCCGATGCCGACCCGGATCAGGTCGAGCCGGGTCTGCGGATGGGCGATGGCCGCCGCGGTGTTCGCCAAGTGCGCGTAACGGGGCCGGACGCCGGCTTCCGCGGCGGCCCGGCGGACTTCGGCGAACGCTGCCGCTTGTTCACCGACCGACTGGTCGCCGGGAACGTCCGCGCTGGCCAAGTGGCTCATCAGGCCGACCACCTCCAGGCGTCCGGCTGCGGCGGCCCGGCCGGCCGCATCCAGCAGCCGGCCGATCTCGGCGCCGGCGGCGCCGCCGCGGCCCAGCCCGGTGTCGAACTTCAGGTGGACCGACGGTGTGGACCGGCGGCCCGCTGCCAGCACCGCATCCAGGTGTCCCACCGAACTGACGCCGACCTGCACGCCGGCGGCGAGGGCCGGTCCCGGATCCTGATCCGGAACCCACAGCCATGCCGCCAGCGGCGCATCGATGCCGGCGTCCCGAAGCGCTACCGCTTCCTCCAGCGTGGCGACCCCGAGCGCATCGGCCCCGGCGGCCATCACAGCGCGGGCTACCTGCACGGCCCCATGGCCGTAGCCGTCGGCCTTGACCACAGCCATCAGCGCGGTACCGGGTTCCAGCATCGACCGCAGCGTGATGACGTTGGCGCGGACCGCGGACAGGTCGATGACGGCTTCGCAGCGCACCGGCTGGTCCGTGCCGGCGCCTGCCGACGTCGACGGGTGCGCTGCCGGACTCATCACGGCCCCACTCTGCCATCCGGCCGGTCACGATTCGACGATCATGGTGGCCTGCGGGAACCGGACCCGTCACGGCCTGTCGTGAGACCCGCCCACGTCGACACCGCGGGCGAGCTGCGCGACGTGGCCCAGGCCCCGAATCGGGCGCCGAGTCATGCTCCTGTTCCCGCCCTGGTGGGAGCGGTCGTTGAAGCCGTGTCGTCGGTGGCTCGGCGGATGGCCGCAGTGATCATCGACCGCAGCACCGGGCTGTGCAGCACCCCGACCGGCGCGAAGTAGAGCCGGCCACGCCAGCCGTGCAGCTTGACGAATGTGCTCACCTGCAACAGGTTCCGCCTGTGGTCGACAGCCACCGACACCCAGAAGTCCAGATGCCGATCGCGCTTGACGATCAATGCCTCGCAGCCACCGACCTGGTCGACGTCGAAGGCGGATCGGTCCCGGGTCGGACGGAGCCCGATCAGTGGCACCAATGCGGTACGGACCGCCATCAGTCCCTTGACCCATCGGGGACCGTTGCGGAGGTCGAAGATCCGGTGTGCCCATTCCTCTGGATCACCGCTGGAGCGGGGCGGCAGCCGGAACAGGTGGGCATCGGCGAAGTCGGGGTGCGGACAGGCCTGCAGCGCTGCCGAATCGAGGACGGCCGCCGGTTCGGAGCCGAAGGGATCTGATCTGCTCATGCTTTCCTCTCGCCCTGGCGAATCCTCCATACGCCTACGTATGGTCGATACATACGCTACCGTACGGTGATGCCGATCGCTCCGCAACGCCGCCGGCTCGCCCGCTCTGATTGGGTGGCCGCAGCCTTGGATGTGCTGATCGATTCCGGTCCGGCTGCAGTGGCCATCGAGCCCCTGGCCGTCGCGCTGGGCACTACCAAGGGTTCCGGTTACCACCACTTCCGGTCCAGGGACGAGCTGCTGATGGCTGCTCTTGAGGCCTATCGGGCAGAACACACCCGGTCGATCATCGACGAGGTGGACCGAGCAGGTGGTACGACACGGGACCGGTTGGTGCGGCTGTTCGAACGGGTCAAGGCCAGGGCCGGACGGCGCACCGAGATCCGGATGCTGGCCAGCGGCGATCCCAGCGTGCGGGAGATGATCGGCCAGGTGACTGCCGAGCGTCTGAGCTACCTGGAGCGATTGATGCGGGATGCGGGATTCGGCCGGGCGGAGGCGAACCGACGGGCCCTGCTGGCGTACTTCACCTACCTCGGCCAGAGTGCGCTGGCCGAGTCGGTCCCGTCGGCCCTTCCCGACACCGATCGCGCTGACCGTGCACTGCAGAAGACGATCATCGATGCGTTGCTCTCCGCATCCGGCTGACATCGGCTCGGCTCGAGCCGTCGGTACAGCTGCTAGCGCTGCTGGGAGAACCGCTGGACGTCGACCTGGGCACCGGAGACGATGACCAGGTCGTCCGCACGGATCTCGGTTCCGGCCAACGGTTCGACGAAGCCGGAGCTACGCCGCTTGAGGGCCACCACCGTCACCCCGAATTCTTCGTGCAGCTTGTCGGTGTCGAGGATCTGTCCGATCAAGCGGGCCGGCGGCACGGCCTCTCCCATTGCATAGCCGTCCTCGAACTCGATGTAGTCGAGCATCCGTCCGCGGAGCAGGTTTGCCACCCGGCGGCCCATGTCGTACTCCGGGCGGACCACGTGGTGCACCCCGAGTTTGTTGAGGATCTTGGCGTGCGGTTCCGAGATTGCCTTGGCCCACACTTCTCCGACGCCCGCATCGAGCACTACCGCTGCGGTCAGCAGGCTGGCTTCTATGTTGCTACCCATCCCGATGACGGCCCTGCCGAACTCATCGATACCCACCTGTCCCAGGGCATCTGCGTCGGTGGTGTCGGCCAGCACGACATGGGTGAGTTGACCACTCATCCGTTGCACCGCCTTGCTGTCGGCGTCGACGCCGAGCACTTCGGTTCCGGAGTCGATCAATTCCGCGGCAACGGCGGCGCCGAATCGACCCAGCCCGAGCACCGCGACCGCGTCGGCGTCACCGCGGGTCAGCGATGCTCCCGGTGTCCTCGCCATTGGTCCTGCCCTCCGAGAGCTGGCAATGTCAGCGGCCGAAGGCTAACAGGGTGTACTCCGGGTCCGGCTCGCCGGCGCGCCCTTGACCATGCCCGGTGAAGGTGGTCTCGCCGACCGGTTCCAGCTGTGCCAGCCGGCACATCCGCTCCACCAGATCCCGCCGATCGGTGGGCTCCGGATCCCGGGATCCCTGCGCAGCGGCCTTGTCCACCGTGGTCAGGTAGCGGCCACCCGGCCGCAGCAGCCGGGCGGCCTCCCGGACCACTTGACCGGCGCGTGCCGGTTCGAGCAGGTGCAGCAGCCAGATCGAGGTGACGGCCCCTGCCGACCCGTCAGGCATCGGCATTTCGGTGGCGTCCGCCTGCAGGACACGGCCCGGAAGCCGGGTCGCCGCAATGCGCAGCATGCCGCGGGAAAGGTCGGCCACCAGTACGTCATACCCGACCGATGCCAGCTCGACCGTCACGATGCCGGTGCCGCCGGCGAGGTCGACCAGCAGTCCGGAAGTGCCGCGCAGCAATCGGCGCACGCCATCCGCGGCCGCGGCCGCGCGGGCGGCGCCGCCCCTTGAGTCGTCATACCCCCACGCTTCGAGGTCGTAGTCCAGCATCCGTCACGCACCGCCCACCCTGATGCCGCGGCAGCCCTGGGCGATCGGAGCCGCCGTCATCCCGATCGTCGTTCCGTCAGCCAATGAGGGGTCTGCCTTCCGGATACTCGTAGCGGCGTTCGCTCTCCCGCAATGCCAACGCGGACACCAGGGTGACCGGGCCGAGCCGACCGAGGAACATCAGCGCGGTCAGCACGATCAGGGCAGCACCCGGTAACTGGGCGGTGATGCCGGTGGACAGGCCGACGGTCCCGAAGCAACTCACCACCTCGAACAACAGTTGATCGGTGGAGAACCGGGTGATCTGGGTCAGCACGATCGTCGCTGTCACCACGGCAGCCACCGACAACAGGGCCACCGTCAGCGCCTGCCGGATCGTGCGGGATGCGATCCGCCGGCCGAAGGCGTGCAGCGTCCGCTCGCCTCTCACCTCGGCGACGATGGCGACCAACAACACCGCGAAAGTGGTCACCTTGATGCCGCCGGAGGTGCCGGCCGAGCCACCGCCGATGAACATGAACACGTCCATGCCGAGCCAGGTGCCGTCGTGCATGCTGCCGATGTCCACCGAGTTGAAGCCAGCGGTGCGCAGCGAGACGGAGTGGAAGACGCCGGCCAGAATTCGCCCACCCGGCTGCAGCGCGCCAAGGGTTCGCGGATTCGCCCACTCGGTGATCGTCAGGAACAGGGTCCCGATCGCGAACAGCAGGGCAGACATCGCCACGGTGATCTTGGTGTGAGTCGACCAGCGGGACGGAGTTCGCAGCTCGCGGCGCAGCTCGAACAGCACCGGAAACCCCAGACTTCCGAGCAGCACCACCGCCGCGATCGTCAGGATGATCCACGGGTCGGTGGCAAATCCGGTCATATTGTCCGGCCGCAGTCCGAAGCCGGCATTGTTGAACGCCGTGACGGAGTGAAAAAGACCGTAGTACAAAGCCTTCGGCAGCGAGTAGTGGTAGCCGGTGAGCAGTCGCAGGGTGAGCACCACAGTGCTCGTCAGCTCGATCACCAGGCCGACCGAGGCCACCCTGATCAGCAGGCCGCGGACGCCGCCGAGACCTTCATTGTGAGTTTCGGCTGCGGCCGTCAGTCGTGATCTCAGGCCCAGCCGACGAGTCACCAGCACCCCGAGCAGCGATGCGAATGCCATGATGCCGAACCCGCCGATCTGCACCATCAGCAAGATCACCACCTGGCCGAACACCGACCAATAGCTTCCGGTGTCGACAGTGCTCAACCCGACAACGCAGATCGAACTGGCTGCGTGGAAGAAGGCGGTGAGCAGATCGGTCCCGCCTTCGCCGGCCGTGGCGATCGGAAGCATCAGCAACCCGGTGCCGACGACGGCCGCGGCGGCGAAGCCCGCCAAGATCAGCTGCGGCGGCTGCCAGCGGGGCCGGGTGCCTCGACGCCGCCTGCGACGCGCGCGGGGGCTGTCGATCGGGCGCATGCCAGAGACTCTAAGGGCCGTCAGCCGAGGTAACTCCACAGCGCCTGGGCTCCGGCGCGGCCGGCTCTCTGGGCCCGTTCACCCGCCCTGCCGTGGAGGTGGGCGCCGACCGCCGCGGCGAGAAACGGTTCCAGGCCGGCGGCCAGCAATGACCCGATCATTCCGGTCAACACGTCACCGGAGCCCGCGGTGGCCAGCCAGCCGGTCCCCGACTGATTCACCGCCACCCGTCCGTCCGGGGCGGCGATCAGCGTGCGGTGACCCTTCAACAACACCACTGCTCCACTGCGTCGGGCGGCCGACCGAGCAGACCGCAGCCGGTCGTCGGGATCCAGGTCCGGCCACAGCCTGGCGAATTCTCCGGAGTGCGGGGTCAGCACCGTTGACGCTGAGCCAGCGCCGTGGTTGCGCCGGGACAGCAGCGTCGGGTTTGCCGACAACAACGTCAGCCCATCGGCGTCGATGACGACGGGGACATCGGCCACGATCACCCTGTGCAGCCTGGCCAGTGCGGCGCCGTCGGTTCCCATCCCCGGTCCGGCCACCCAGGCCTGCACCCGGCCGGTCTCCGCGGGGCTGGTGGCGGCGATCACCTCGGGCCAGCGCGCCAGCACCGCCGGCCCCTGCGGGCCGGCGTAGCGGACCAAACCGGGACGCAGCGATACTGCTGCGCCCACCGAGAGCACCGCCGCGCCGGGATATTGCTCGGACCCGGCGACCACCCCGACGACACCGGAGGAGAACTTGTCGTCGGCCATGCCGATGCGGGTGCGGGAGCGTTCGGCGTCCGCATCTTCCAGCGCCAGGACGTCCGGGACCTGGTCGGCGGACGGCGCCAACCCGAGATCGGCCACAATCAGTTGCCCGGTGCGGTGGCTGACCAGCAGCCCGCTGGTCGGCGCGCCGAAGGTGACGGTGACGTCCGCCCGGACCGCGGGTCCGTCCTCGGCGCCGGTGTCCGGATTGACGCCACTCGGCACGTCGACGGCCAGGACAGCTCCGGCCGCCGAGCCGAGCAGGTGGACCAGGTGGTCGGCCGGCGCCCGCAGCGGAGGTGTTGCGCCGATGCCGACGAGCCCGTCGATCACCAGTTCGGCGCCCCAAATCGCTTGCGACGCCCGAACATCGGTGGCTTCGCCAGTCTTGCCGCCGGCGCGACGGAACGCCTGAAGACCGGCAACGTGAGCGCGTTCGGGGCTGCTGAGAAGTGCGGTGACACCGATTCCGCGACGAGCCAGTAACACCCCGGCATAGAGCGCATCTCCACCGTTGTTGCCGCTGCCGACCAACAGTGTCACGGCGCGGCCCGGCCGCGGATGCGATAGTCGGGACAGCGCCACGGTGGCCACCGCGGTCGCGGCTCGCCGCATCAGGGCACCATTCGGCGTGCGGGCCAGCGCCGCGGACTCTGCCGCCCGGATCTGCTCGACCGTGTATGCGGTGATCATCCGGTCAGCGTGCCAGCCCGCTCAGCCGATGGCCAACACCACCGCGGCGGCGATCCCCGCATCATGGGAGAGCGACAGGCGCCAACTCGAAATACCTTGTGCGGCAGCGGCTTCCGCCACGGTGCCGGTAATCAGCAACTCCGGCCTTCCGCCGGCCGTCGACCGCACGGCGCAGTCGTGCCATTGCAGTCCGGACGGAACGCCCAGCGCCTTGGCGACGGACTCCTTGGCCGCGAAGCGAGCGGCAAGCGATGCGGCAGATCGAGACCGGCCGGATGGCGTCAGCCGCTCAGTCGGGGCGAACAACCGTCCGAGGAGGTCCGGGGTGCGCAGCAGGGCCGCCGAGAAACGTTCGACGGCAACCACATCGATGCCGACGCCGAGCACCTGCCGGCCGGCTGGGATTGCTCCGGATGGGCTGCAGGGGCCGGTCATGGGTTCATCGTGGCAGACGGCCTGGCGTCCCACCGCAGACACAGACGTCCCACAGGGGACACGGGGCGGGGCGCCACGGACACGGACCAGGATCGAAGGATCCCGTCGTCAGAACGCCGGCGACGGATCCCATTCGGGCCATCTGCCACCTGCCGCACGCACCGGTCGCCGCCCCGCCGGCGCCGATACGTCCGTCATTCGCTCGGCAGCACCCGCAAGGGCCCCGATCCGAACTCGATCAGCGATGCGGCATCTTCGGTGCCCTGCCGGGTGACTTCCAGGCCGGAGCGTTCGGCGGCTCTGACCACCCGAGCTGCCGAGGCAATGGGGACACAGGCGATCGCGCGCCCTGTAGGCAGGCACGCCCGGGCCACCGACTGCATCAACCGGCCGAGACGTCCACCGTCCAACTCTTCCAAGCCCTCGGGGAGCAGGTAGTAGTCCGCGCCGACCGGCAGGTCTGCCAGCACATCGCCGGGGCGAACCTCCACCCGGTCGCCTGCCCCGGCCAGCCCCTTGCGGACGCCGCGCGGGTTGCCGGTGAGGTCGATGATCAGCGCCGTGATGGCCTCGAAATCCTCCAGCACCTCGGCCAGAAGTCGGCCACCATCGTCGGTGATATCGACGACGTTCTTGATCCGGTGCCACGGCACATGCTCGTCGAAACACTGCTGACGAAGGGCGCTCCTACCTGGGAGCCCAACTGGTGCCAGGGAACGTACGGCCATGACGTCGCTTCCTTCGTGAAGTAAGGGAATGCGTTGTACGCACTACCGTCGGTCGATGCTGGGGGGTTGTGCCGAGAACCGCCGGCTTCGCGACGAAGACCACGCTGCCGATCGTCGCCGAAGTGGTCTTCACTTCGGCGATTTATGCACCCGCCCGGCGGTAGTGCTCACCGCCGACGATGTGCAGGATGAAGTTCCCGGACCACAGAGTCGCTCACATGCATGTACCCCGGGAGCGATTGGCAACAAGCTGCCAATCGGACATGGACCAATAGGGTCGTCACGCATTGTGGTCTTGTCCGGGAGCAGCAACCAGTTGCTCCGGGGGTCACATGCTGGCCCTCCGCCCGTCCCACTTGGAGAACATCATGCGCAAGATCGCCGCTGTCTTCACCGGAACCGTCGCTGCCGTTGTGCTGATGGTTGCGCCGGTGACGAGCGCATCCGCTGCTCCCGCGCACGTCTCCTGCACCGGCTGCTGGCCGTCGGCGAGGTAAGCGCGATTTCCACCGGAGCAGCTGTTCACGCTGCTTCTTATCGGCGAGGCCCAAGACATGAGCGATCAACTGATCACCCCGACATGGGAAGCCAGCGCACGCTGGCGAGCTCATGCGGTGCCGGGTGCGGCGGCTCGCCATCTCGATGAGGCGGCCTGGCAGCCCGGATCGATTCGTGACTCGACGACCCCGGGCTCTTCACGCGAAGCCGGCATCGTCGGGTTGGTGCTGACCGGTTACCTGGACACCGAGATCCGCAGCAGGCTGCCCAGCGCCCCCGAGCCTGATCGATACCGGTGGAGCTTCGGGCCTGGCATCGATCGGCCCGAACCATTGCGCTGCACGCCATCGCATCTGTCAAACGCTCTGACGGGCCTCACGTCGAATTCTCACTGCCGACTTTCGCTGGGCTGGATAGACGGAGATCGGCGTCATCACTTGGCTCCGGGCCGGACCACGGTTGCGGCTCACCTCGCTCGCCCGAGCACTGTTGCCTCCCCCAGGGATCTGGCGCAGGCGGCGTCCGGACTCGGGACGGTGCTCAAGCACCTCGGGCAGCTGGACATCACCGATCTGCACGAACTGGCTGCTCCGACCGGCCCGCGGCGGCTGGCTCACTGGTTGCGCACGGGCGACGGGCCTTGGGCAGCCGGAATCATGCACGACCGGCTGATCGCCCTACTCGGCACGGCGAGAACCGAGGAAATCATCGGATGGGTCGAGGAAATGCCCCGCGAGCGACTGGTACACGGCCGCGCCGGATTGGCGTCAACCGTGCTGTCGGAGTCCTCCGCACCGTCGGCTTTGCTGACGGGCGACGAGATCGCCTGCGGCCCGCGAGACTTCGACCTGGCCTGGGTTCTCGGGGAGTTCCTGGTCGACGAACACATGACTCGGTATGTTCCGGACGACCAGGCGGCAAGGCAGCGCCAGCTCATCACCGACTGCCGTGATGCGTTCTTGGTCGCGTACGGCCCGTCCAAGGATCTCGTTACTACTGGCCGAACCACGTCTCTTCGCGTGCTGCTGGAGATCCATGATGCGGCGGCCTATCTTGATCGGATGCTCGACGACCTAGCCGCTCAGGCAGCGGAGATCGTCGACTCGGCTCGCTGACGGCGAAAGTGTTGGTCGCGACCGGCAACCGGTTCGTTACCGACACGACAAGGTGAACGGAAGTCGGTGTCCAAGCGTTACCGTGGAATGCAGCGCCTAAGGCGCCATTCGTTTGGGCAGGCCGTTCGGCGTTCGCGCTAAATCCAGCCACGTTCTGCGGCGCGAATGGCAGCCTGGAATCGTGTGGTCGCTCTGAGACGGCCCATCAGGTCAGCAACATGTCGCCGGTACGTACGGACAGAGACGCCAAGTTGCTCAGCTGCGGACTGGTCACGGACACCCGACTTCAATACAAGGAGAAGGAGCCGATCACCAGGTTGGCATTCCGCTGGGACGCCGGCAACGAATCGCTCGACGGGTATTGCCGTCCGAAATTGCGACCAGTAAAGCCTAAGCAGGTTCTTCACGATCGTTGGCTCTCTCACCACCAGTGCACCCCGTCCCTCGAATTCGGAGATCAGAGGGACGACCGCGCAAGCACGATCGGCTATGATCAGGCGTTCAAGAACCTGACCCGCAACCCGCACGTCTGCGCCAGCCACCGCGTAATCACGGAGTGTTTGCCCGTTCTCGGGGTCCTGCGCGGTCTGCGCGGTGTACAGCAATCGGACGGTCGGAACGCGAGACATGACATGCAGGTCAAGCTCGCGCGCTTCGTCGAAGAAGTGTTGTGGGTAGGGGCCGCGAGGCAGGGCAGAGAGAAATTCACACGTCGTCGTCATACCGAGATCCCGTATGACGATCGCCACCTGCTCCGGCCGCGTCAACGTCGATACAGCCGACGAGCCAAGCGCTCCTGATTGCTTGAGGTGAAGTAGAGACCTCAGTTCCGAAGCAGTTCGAGGCGGCGAGTGAACGTTATTTCCACTCATATCCATCCCTGCTCGCGGGCGAGCGCGCCGGCTTCGAAGCGGCTGTTGCTTCCGAGCAGATCCATCACGGCCGCGATTCGTCGCCGATACGTCCTGAGTGACCATCCGTTCTTCCGGGCAGCGGCTTCATCGGTCATGCCGCCCGAGAGCGCAGCGAGCGTGTCTCGCACCAGTTCGACATCGAGCCCACCCGTGGAGAACCCAACCGGGAGCGACGAACGCCACAGGTCGAGGAACTGGTTGTACAAGGCCCGGACCAAGACCTTCCCGTTGATGAGGAGTGCCCTACTCGACGGCTCAGCAGACTCCGATTCGGGCACTTCCGGCACAATGGCGCGAACTCGGTCGGACAGGAGGATTCTGTTGGGGACACTTCCGAGGACCCGGACCTTCGCCCCTCGTGCAGCGTACTGCGTGAGATACTCCATCATCTCCGGGGTGTGAGCGGCCCTGGCCGGGTAGATGATCCGACAATCGATGCCGCGATCCAGCAAGGCGACATCGTCGTCCCAGCTGCTGCGCATTGTGTGAAGGTCATAGTGCACATCATCGGGAAGTGCGCTGAGCGTCTCGTATTTGGTGAGACCAAGTAGTCTGGTGATCGCGGCGCCGATGGCGTGACGATCTTCCAGCAGTTGGACCGCAGGGTCTGTCACCACCCGTGTAGACACTGGCAGACCCCCTTCCGGGACTGGACCGCGCCATCGTACCGAGCATCCAGCCCGAACGGGTGCCCGATGCGTCACAGCCTGTGCTGACTGACGCGGCTGGCTCAGTCGGCGAAACCCGACCTGCGCTACTCGACGGTAACCGACTTGGCGAGGTTCCGGGGTTTGTCGATGTCGTAGCCCCGGCTTCTGGCGATCTCGGCCGCCAGGATCTGCAACGGCACGGTCGCCACCAGTGGCTGTAGCAGGGCGGGCACCGCCGGCAACTCGATCAGCGAGTCGGCGAAGGGTCTGATGGTCTCGTCACCCTGCTGGCCGATGACGATGGTCCTGGCCCCGCGGGCCTGCACCTCGCGGATATTCGAGAGCAGCTTGCTGTGCAACAGGGGCTGGGCCTGCGGCGATGGTGTCACCACCACCACCGGCAGCCCCTCTTCGATGAGGGCTATCGGACCGTGCTTGAGCTCGCCGGCGGCGAAGCCCTCGGCGTGCATGTAGGCGAGCTCCTTGAGCTTGAGCGCTCCCTCCAGCGCGACCGGATAGCCGACGTGCCGGCCCAGGAACAGCACCGCCCTGGAATCAGCGATATCCCTGGCCAGCTCCCGCACCGGTTCCATCAGCGTCAAGGTGGTCGCAACCGCGGCCGGCATCTCCTCCAGCGCGGCGAACTCGCGGGCCACCTCGTCGGCGTACTTGGTGCCCCGGGCCTGCGCCAGGGACAACCCGACCAGCAGATTGGCCGCCACCTGCGCGAGGAATGCCTTGGTGGAGGCGACCCCGATCTCAGGGCCGGCGTGCGTGTACAACACGGCATCGGACTCCCGAGGAATCTGCGAGCCGTTGGTGTTGCACACCGCCAGGACCTTTGCGTGCTGCCTGCGGGCGTGCCGCACGGCCTCCAAAGTGTCCGCGGTTTCACCCGATTGGCTCACCGCCATCACCAGCGTGTCGCGATCGAGCACCGGATCGCGGTAACGGAACTCGCTGGCCAGCTCCACTTCGACCGGCAGCCTCGTCCAGTGCTCGATGGCGTACTTGGCCACCAGGCCCGAGTGGTACGCACTGCCACAGGCCACCACGAACACCTTGTCGACGGTCCTCAGTTCGTCATCGCCCAGGCGTTGCTCGTCCAGCACGATGCGGGTGCCGTCGAAATGACCCCGCAGCGTGTCGGCCAGTGCGGCAGGCTGCTCCGCGATCTCTTTGTCCATGAAGGTCTGATGGCCGCCCTTCTCGGCAGCGCTGAGGTCCCAGGTGACGCTGAACGGCCTGGCTTCCGGCTCTCCGCCGGTGAAACTGTTGACCTGGTAGTCGTTCTCGGTGATGACGACCAGCTGGTCCTGCCCGAGTTCGACTGCCTCTCTGGTGAACTCGATGAATGCCGCGACGTCGCTGGCCACGAACATCTCTCCGTCACCGACGCCGACGACGAGCGGCGAGTTGCGCCGGGCCGCGACCAACATCCCCGGACTGTCGGCATGCCCGGCGACCAGCGTGAAGGCCCCGTCCAGCCGACGACAGACAGCGGCCATCGACGACGGCAGATCACCGGCGGTCTCGCCGGCGTCATAGGCACGCGCCAGCAGATGTGCGACCACCTCGGTATCGGTATCGCTGACCAGCTCGACGCCCGCGCTCTCCAGTTCGGTGCGCAGCGGCACGAAGTTCTCGATGATGCCGTTGTGGACCACCGCGAGCTTGCCCGCTGCATCGGTGTGCGGATGCGCGTTGCGGTCGTTCGGAGCTCCATGGGTCGCCCATCGGGTGTGGCCGATGCCCGCCCTACCGGCGAGCTGGTGACCACCGTCGGCGATCTCCTTCTCGAGGTTGCCGAGAACGCCGGCCTTCTTCGCGGTTGCCAACGTTCCGGACTCGTCGAAGATGGCCACCCCCGCGGAGTCATAACCCCGGTACTCCATCCGACGCAACCCGTCGATGATCAGCCCCAGGGCATCCCGAGGTCCGACGTAGCCGACTATTCCGCACATCGGCTCAGGCTATGCGAGAGCTGCCGCCAGGTCGCCCGCAGCCACACTGCCGCGCACACTGCCGCGGCGAGGATCAACGTCGGCGGCGAGGATGAGAATGTTGACTCGGGCCCCTCCCGTCACAAGGAATGCGGAGTTGATCCTCGCCGCCGGAGTTGATCCTCGCCGCCGGAGTTGATCCTCGCCGCCGGAATTGATCTTGGCCGCCGCGCGTGAATCTCGCCGAAGCGATCCTGCCGCCGACGTTGATGCTCGTCGGTTAGGCGTCGACGGGGCGGCCACCGCGGTGCTTGGCTGCTTCGGCGTCCGAAGTCGGAGCGCCGAGCGGTGGGGTCGGTGTCAGGTAGCCCTCGCGATCCTCTTCGGTGGACGCGGCGACGGCCCTGACGTCGGCCCACTCCCGGAGGGCATCGATCTGCTCCGACTGGGTCACCGACAGCGGCACCGTATTGCGGATCTCGCGCAGCAAGTCTTCGGCTGTCAAGTGCCGGCGACCGTCGAATGCGTCGAAGCACCCGGAGATCACCGCCTGCTCGATCTCGGCTCCGGAGAACCCCTCGGTTGCATCCGCCAGCGTGTCGAGCAGGGGATCGTCGATCTCCAGGTCACCGAGCGCTGGTCCGGCCGCCAACCGCACCGCCAGATGCACTCGGAAGATGTCCCGACGCTCGGAGCGGGTCGGCAGGTCGATGAAGAAGATCTCGTCGAACCGGCCCTTGCGCAGGAACTCGGGCGGCAGCAGCGAGATGTTGTTGGCGGTCGCCATCACGAACACCGGCGCCGTCTTCTCCTGCATCCAGGAAAGGAACGTGCCGAACACCCTGGCCGATGTGCCGGAGTCACCAGAGCCGGAAGCGCCCGCGGCGAAACCCTTCTCGATCTCGTCGATCCACAACACGCATGGTGCGACGGCTTCCGCGGTCCGGATGGCGGTGCGCATGTTCTGCTCGCTGGCGCCGACCAGGCCGCCGAACACCCGGCCGATGTCCAGCCGGATCAGCGGCAGCCCCCACGCCGACGACATGGCTTTGGCCGTCAAGGATTTGCCGCATCCGGGAACCCCGGTCATCAACACGCCCTTGGGTGCCGGCAACCCGTAGGCTCGGGCTTCGTCGAGCCAGGAACCGTCACGTTTGGTCAGCCAGGCCTTCAGATTCCCGAGGCCGCCGATGTCCTGCAGCTTCACCGTGGACGACACCACTTCCAGCACGCCGGACTTGCGGATGATCTGACCCTTTTCGTCCGCCACCACAGAGACGTCGTCGACGGTCAATCGGCCGTCGGCGACCATCGCGCGGGCGAACGCATTCTCTGCCTCGAACGCCGTGAGTCCGATGGCCGCCTTCGCCAGTCGTTCGACCCCGTCGTCGCCCAGTTCGGTCGTCAAGGCACCCGCCTGGGTGTTCCGGTCGATCATCCGCTCGAGCAGGTCACGCAGATACTTCTCGTCCGGCAACGGGAAATCCAGCAGGGTGACGAGAGATTCCAGTTCGGCCGGGATGTTCTGCAGCGGCGAAACCAGTATCAGAGTGCGGGGCACCGACCCGTCCTTGTAGAAGCGCACGGTGTCCTTCAGGACCCGCACCAACTGGGTGTCCGGAGGTACCTGGGACCCCCCGAGCCAGGGGTGCAGGTCGAACATCACCAGGGCGCTCGGGGCACTGAGGGCCATCGCGGCGGTGAGCGCCGCATGCGGCGTCCTGGTGTCCGGATTGCCGGGCTGGCCGAGCGCAGCGAAACCGTTCGACGTGGTCCAGGTGTAGACCTGCCGCGCCGGGCTCACCTGGCCGCGGTCCCCCAGCACAGCGGAGATCTCGCCGAGCACCCGCCCTTCCTCCGCCGTCGCGATGCTGAGCAGCGGAAACCGGGCGCGGACCAGCCGCCGCAAACTGGAGGCGAAATCGTCGGCCATCACTCAGGTTCCTCTTATCCCTCTTCTACTACCTTCTACTACCTTCTACTACCTTCTACTACCTCTTCGGGGGTGGGGCAGTCGCCGACTGGAAGCACAAGAGCGCGCCGAGCCAACTGCAGGCGGGCGAGACTGTCCGTGGGCGATACTGTCCGTGGGCGATACTGTCGGTGGGCGATACTGTCGGTGGGCGATACTGTCCGTGGGCGATACTGGACGGACCGCACTCTTCTGGAGGTCTGCCCAGTGGCTCGTCAGGCGTCACCATCGGTAGACCGGCCCACGCTGGAGTACCTGAGCCACCTCGGCCCGCACCGGGTCGCCTCGGGTGACCTGTCGGTGTCCGGTACCCCGGGAATGGTGGTGGCTCCGGTGAGCGGCCGCAACCTGCCGGTGGTCGCGCTCGGGCACGGTTGGATGCAACCGGTGCACCGGTATTCCGGCACCATGCGCTACCTGGCATCCTGGGGCTTCATCGTGGTTGCGCCGGCCACCGAGCGCGGGCCCATCCCTTCGCATTCGGGTCTGGGGTTAGACCTGTCCCGCGCGTTGCGCGCCGTGGTGTCGGGCAGCCTGGCCGGCGGCGTGGTGACCGGCGACAAGGCTCGGCTCGGCGTCATCGGGCATTCCGTCGGAGGTGGCGCCGCGGTCCTCGCCGCGGCCGCCGACAGCGCCATCACCGCCGTGGTGACGGTGACGGCGGTGGCCACCAAGGCCGCGCTGCGAGCGGCCGGTAACATCACCGCGCCGGGGCTGCACCTGGTCGGCTCCGGAGATGAGATGAGCGAGCACGCCGGCGCGGCGCTGGCCGATTCCTGGGCCGGCCCTGTCCAACTGCGGGAAGTGAAGGGCGCCAAGCACCTCGGCCTGGCCGAGGGTAAGCACTGGACGACGGCGATCGTCGGAGACGGCGCGGAGAAACGCATCCAGCAGGCCACCCGCACGCTTGCCACGGCATTCCTGCTGCGTCACCTCGCCGGCCAGCGCCAGCTCGCCGAGGAACTCGAGGCAAAGGTGCCGGGAACGTCGCTGGTCGAGCTGGACGGTCGGTAGGCGGTTGCCGAGGTCCCTCGGCGATGATCCCAAATGCCATGACCCCACATGCGCTGACCCAGGTGCCGACGCCCTCGATCGGTGACACGGGTCAGCCGGCGGTCTTACCGGCGGCGGCCACCACTGCTGCGACCCGCCCGGCGACGTCCTTCGCCACGTCGGCCGTCGGGGCCTCGACCATCACCCTGACCATCGGCTCGGTGCCCGACGGCCGCAGTAGAACGCGTCCGGTCTCCCCCAGCTCCACCTCGGCCTCGCCCACGGCCTGCTGCACCGACGGCGAAGCGGCGACGGCCGATTTGTCGGCGACCCGGACATTGATCAGCTCCTGGGGGAACTTGGTGACCACCCTGGCCAGATTGGCCAGCGAGATGCCGGTCGACGCCGCCCTGGCCATCAGGTGCAGGGCGGTGAGCAGCCCGTCGCCGGTGGTTGCATAGTCGCTCATCACCACATGGCCGGACTGTTCCCCGCCGAGCGAGTAACCACCGGATGCCATCTCGGCCAGTACGTAGCGGTCGCCGACGGCCGTGGTGCGGACGGTGATACCGGCCCGCCGCATCGCCTGGTGGAACCCGATGTTGGCCATCACCGTCGTCACGACGGTGCCGTAATTCAGCTCGCCGCGTTCCTGCAGCGACATCGCCAGCAGCGCCAGGATGGCGTCGCCGTCCACATCGGTTCCGTCGCCGGCGATGGCCAGACATCGATCCGCGTCACCGTCGTGGGCGATGCCGAGATCCGCACCGGCCTCGGCGACGGCCGCCCGTAGTCCCTCGAGGTGTGTGGATCCGACGCCTTCGTTGATGTTCAGACCGTCGGGTTCGCCAGCGATCACCACCACCTCGGCGCCGGCCCGGCGGTACACCTCGGGCGCGATGGTCGACGACGCACCGTGTGCGCAGTCCACGACGACCTTCAACCCGGTCAGCGAATGCGGCGTGGACACCAGCAGATGGTCGACGTAGCGGGAGACCGCGTCCTGCTCCGGAAAGATCCGGCCGACACCTTCACCGGTCGGCAGGGCCACTGCATCGGCGCCGGACATGCCGGCCTCGATGGCGTCCTCGACCGAATCCGGCAACTTGCGGCCGCCGGCGCCGAAGATCTTGATGCCGTTGTCCGGCATCGCGTTGTGGGACGCGGAGATGACGACGCCGAGATCGGCACCGAGATCGGCGGTCAGGTAGGCCACCGCGGGGGTCGGCAGTACGCCGAGCAGTGCGACATCCACCCCGAACGACGCCAGCCCGGCCGCAACCGCGGCCTCCAGCATCTCGCCACTGGCCCGTGGATCGCGGCCGATGACAGCGAGCCGACGGTGACGTCTGCCGGCGTTCGCACCTGCGCGCTCCGGCGGTGGTTCGACACCGGATGCTGCCGAACCACCGGTGAGAACCTGGGCCGCCGAGATGGCCAGCCGCAGGGCGAGGACGGGGGTCAGGTCGGCGTTGGCCAGACCGCGCACCCCGTCGGTTCCGAAGAGCCGGCCCATGGACCGGTCAGCGCTTGGAGTACTGAGGAGCCTTACGAGCCTTCTTCAGGCCATACTTCTTCCGCTCCTTGACCCGTGGGTCTCGCTTCAGGAAGCCGGACTTCTTCAGCGGCGGGCGGTCGGTCGGCTCGAGTTCGATCAGTGCGCGCGCAATCCCCAGCCGCAGCGCACCGGCCTGCCCGGTGACGCCCCCACCGGACAGACTGGCGAACACGTCGTAGATGCCGTCCTTGTCGAGGTTGACGAACGGCTCCTTGATCAGCTGCTGGTGCACCTTGTTCGGGAAGTAGCCGTCCAGCGTGCGGCCGTTGAGGGTGAACTGACCGGTACCCGGCATCAGACGAACCCGGACAACGGCTTCCTTGCGCCGCCCCACGGTCTGGACCGGCCGGTCCACGGCCACGTGCACTGACGCCGCGGGGACGATGACCGGAACCTCGTCCGAGCCGGGCGGAGGCTCGGTGGGCGAGTCGGCGACGTCGGCGGTGGTGCCGGCGCCCGAGGCGGCGGCATCGAGGTCGATGGCGGCTGCGGCACTGCCGAGACCGGCATCGCCCGGATCGACGCTCTCCGGGTCGCCAACGGCCGGCTGGGCAGCGCGGCTCAGGGCGGGCTCGGCCGCGAGGTCGGCGGAGGTGGTGTCGGGAGTGTCGCTGACTGGCTGAGTCACTGAGTCGCTCATTTCGGAATTCTCGCTGGGGTTACCCTGGCCGCTCACTTGACCGGATTGCTCGCTCGGAGTCGTTCCGCTCATCGAGCCCTCGCTCGCTCCACCCTCGCTCACTGGGCAACCTGGATGATCTCGAACGGCTGGGGGCGCTGCGCAATGTGCGGATGATTCGGACCGGCGTACACCTTGAGCTTGCGGGCGATCGTCCGGCCGAGCGAGTTGTGCGGGAGCATACCGACGACGGCCTTTTCGACCAGCTTCTCCGGCCTGGTCTCCAGCAGCTGACCGACGGTCTGCGAGCGGAGGCCGCCGGGGTACCCGGAGTGCCGGTACAGAATCTTGCCGTCCCGCTTGTTGCCCGAGATTGCCACCTTCTCCGCATTGACGATGACGACGAAGTCGCCGGTGTCGGCGTGTGGGGCATAGATCGTCTTGTGCTTGCCCCGAAGCAGCTGAGCGGCCTGGCTGGCCAACCGGCCGAGCACCACATCGGTGGCGTCGATGACATGCCAGGCGTGAGTCACATCGCCGGGCTTGGGGCTGTACGTGCGCACAGATCTGCCTCTTCGTCTCGAAAGTTGTGAACAACCCTGGTGTCGCCGCGCCCCTCGTCAGCGCGGAGAACCAAAGGATGGCACGCCACGGATACCCCCGCGCAGCGCACGATGCTCAAGATTACCGCGCCGAATGCGTCCAGGTCAAAGCGAGCGTGCGGCACATGAACCGCGCCCGGCTGTCGGCGTCCGCGCCGTCAGGGTGCCTTCAACATGGCGGCCTGGGCGGCCATGGATTTCTTGACGTCGTCCTCGCTCTCCGATCGGTATTCGAAGGCGTAGCGACCAACGGCCCCGGTGCAGTAGTAACTGGCGTTGAGCGTGTCCTCGAGGCACTTGACGCCCTCCACCCCCGGCACCGGGTAGTCGGTCATCTTCGGGTCCTTCGTGCGGATCTCGGTGTTGTAGGCGTCCCGGATGAGGGTGGCGCCGGCTTCGTCCCTGGCCCGGTAGACCGTGGACCGCCCGGATCCGATCACGTCGACACCTGCCTGGCTGAACACCTTCCCGTCGGAGGCGAAACTCGACATGAAGTGCAGCTGCGCCGCCGCGGTGTAGTAGCCGTCGGTCACCTTTCCCTTGCCGGACTCGACCGGCAGCGCCCTCGCGTACACCCCTTCCGGATCAACCGGCAAAGTGTTCAGATCCGCCTTCGATGTGGGTTTGTAGCCAGCCAGTTTGGCCATCTGAGCAGCGAATGTCTTCGACAGCAGGCTGGGCAGAGTGTCCTTCTTCGCGGCGGTCAGTTCGGCATAGGAATAGACCACCAGCGGCCCGCTGGGCAGGAAGGCATGGGCGTAGTACCCGTCCGTTGTCTTACTGGTCCAGCCCACCGCGGCCGGCTGTCCCGGAACCGTGAACTTCGCATCCTTGGCGGACTTGCTGGCAGCCGACATGTCGGTGGCAGCCTTCTGTGCCTTGGCGGCGTCCGGGAAGACCAGCACGGCGGTGATCAGGCTCCCGGTTCCCTTCGCCACGCCACGGGTGGCGATGAAGCCGGCGTACATACCCGCCCGGGAGGCCACTTGCGGCGCGGGGGCGGTGAGCAACAACGACAGGCCCTGCGCGCTCTTCAGCGGGAGGGTCGGCAGATGACCTTCGGTGAATTCGGGCACCACAGCGGTGGGGTCGACGACGTACGCCCCCAGCCGACGCGATTCCAGCAGTGCCCCGGACTCCTCGGTGGACGGAAACTTGTTCAGCTTCAGCGGTGCTGTCGGGTACTGCCGATCGTCACCCGGCGCGGTGCTGGAGGTGGTGCCGGCATCGGTCGACTCGGTGGTTGACCCGGTGGTCGCTGCACCGGTGTCTTCCGAGCTGGTCGCTGAGCCGGTGCCGTCAGTGGTGGTCGTTGTGGTGTCGTCGGTCGGGGTGGTTGACGTCTCGTCCGTGGAACCACCTCCGGTCTGGCTGGTGTCGGTCTGACCGGTGTCCGTCTGGCCGGTTTCGGTCTGACCGGTGTCCGACTGGCTGGTGTCCGACTGGCTGGTGCCGGTGTCGGTCTGCGCGGACGTCAGCCCGGTGGCGTCCTGGGCCGCCTGAGCGCTTCCCGAAATCGCATTCGCGCAGCCGGCGATCAGCATCGCCGTCGCCACCGTAATGGCCGCCAGGGTGCGCCGTCGCACAGAACTCGGATTCGTCATGACCGTCCCTCATTGTCGAATGTGCCGTGAACGCCAGCGTTGCCGCTATGGTCGCCGTCGATCGTCAAGCCACTGCCAGACCCGCTGCCGTCGCGACGAAGCGCCCTGGTCGCAGCCGCACGCGCCGACAACTCCCCGTCCGGCGGGTAGTCGACCCCCATCAGGGTCAGTCCGCAGGCCGGAGCGGTGTGCACCGCCGCGGTCCGCCGCCTGGCCGCCATCATCGCAGCGGGCTCGGCAACGCCCAGCCGCCCCAATCCCACGTCGATCAAGGCCCCCACCAGCGAGCGGACCATCGAATGGCAGAACGCATCCGCAGCCACCTGCACCACCACTTCGTCACCCGCCTCGGAGACGGAGAGTTGTTGCAATTCTCGGATGGTAGTTGCCCCGGGCCTCGCCTTGCAGAAGGTTGCGAAATCCCGCAGGCCGATCAGGGTGCGCGCAGCCCTGTCCATCGCCGCTGCGTCGAGCGGTCGACGCAGGGCCAGCACGTCCGCCCGGCGCAGCGGTTCCACACCCCAGGCGGCGGTGCCGATCCGGTAGCGGTAGCGCCTGCGCAGCGCGGAGAACCGGGCGTCGAACCCGGCCGGCGGGAAGCTGACCGCCCGCACCCGGACGTCGTTGTCCAGCATGCCGGCGAGCCGCCACCGTAACCCGGATAGCGCGGTGCGCCCTTCCTTCGGCAGGCCGCGCCGGCGCGGGGTCAGGAGGTCCAGCGCGGCTGGATCGACGTCCAGGTGGGCGACTTGACCGACGGCATGCACACCGGAATCCGTGCGCCCGGCCACCACCATCGTGACCGGGCCGCTGAACAGGACACCCAGCACGTCACCCAACACGCCGGCGACCGTGCGCAACCCGGGCTGCACCGCCCAGCCGGCAAAATCCGTTCCGTCATAAGAGAGGTCCAGACGAATGCGAACAGCGGGTCCGCCCTCCGCGATCGGAGCGACGGACCCGCTGGACGTGGTCACCGCAATGGGGATGTGGTGGACGGAACCGAAGCTCAGGCGTCGGTCTTCTCGTCGCCGGCGTCCGGTTCCTCGCGCTGGGACGGCGGCAACTGGAACCCGGCTGCTTCCGCGGCCTCCGGCGACGCGAACCAGACCTCGGCGTCTGTGCGGTCGTAGAACGCGGAATCGGGCAGGTGGTACAGCATCGAATCGGCGTTGCCCTTGATCGGGAAGCCTTCGGGCTGGGATCCGTCCTCGAGCGCTGCCCGTGAGTCCGGGCCGAACGGCTTGTCCTCAGTCGACGCCGACTCCTCGACCTCGGCGGTAGCGCCTGCGTCGGCCGCTTCGACAGCCGCTTCGACGGCCCCTTCCGCCGGGTCCTCCCATCCGGCCGCCGAGGTCTGGTCCGAGCTGGCGTCGGCGTCCGAGTCGGTGGGCGACGTATCGGTGGCCGCGGCATCGGTCACCCCGCCCGCGGCAGCTGTGCCCACCGCGGCCGGGCCGGTCACCGGCGAGGCGCCCCGGCGCTGGGAAGCGCTTGCGGCCCGGCGAGTGGCCCGTGACGCCTGTGTGCTGACGGTTTCCTCACCGATCAGCTCGATGACGGCCATCTGCGCGTTGTCGCCCTTGCGTGGCATCGCCTTGACGATGCGGATGTAGCCGCCGTCCCGGGTGGCGAAGCCCGGACCGATCTCGGCGAAGAGCTTGTGGATGACGTCCTTGTCGCGCACGGTCTTCATCACCCGCCGGCGATCGTGCAGGGTGCCCCGCTTGGCCGCGGTGATCAATTTCTCGGCGACCGGACGCAGCCGCTTGGCCTTGGTCTCGGTGGTGGTGATCTTGCCGTGCTCGAACAGCTGCGTTGCCAGGTTCGCCAGGATCAGCCGCTCGTGCTGCGGGGACCCGCCGAGCCTTGGGCCCTTGTTGGGGGTGGGCATGCCGTGCTCCTTGTCAGATCTGTTCGGTCTCGGCGAAATCGGAGTCGTCGCCCTCGTCGATGCCCGCCTCGGAGGTGGTGGTGCCCCAGTCGTTGCCGTAGGCGAGGGCGGCGGCCGTCGGGTCGAACCCGGCCGGCGAGTCCTTGAGCGCCAGGCCCATCTGATGCAGCTTGACCTTGACCTCGTCGATCGACTTCTGGCCGAAGTTGCGGATGTCCAGCAGATCCGCCTCGGTGCGGGCGACGAGCTCGCCGACGGTGTGGATGCCCTCCCGCTTGAGGCAGTTGTAGGAGCGGACGGTCAGGTCCATCTCCTCGATCGGCAGGGCGAACGCCGCTATGTGATCCGCCTCGGCCGGCGACGGGCCGATCTCGATGCCCTCGGCGCTCAGGTTCAGTTCGCGGGCCAGGCCGAACAACTCGACCAGGGTGGTGCCGGCCGAGGCCAGCGCGTCCCTCGGGGAGATCGACGACTTGGTCTCGACATCCAGCACCAACCGGTCGAAGTCGGTGCGCTGCTCGACCCGGGTGGCCTCGACCCGGTAGGTGACCTTCAGCACCGGGGAGTAGATCGAGTCGACCGGAATGCGGCCGATCTCGGCGCCGACGACCTTGTTCGGGGCGGCCGGCACGTATCCGCGGCCACGCTCGACGACCAGCTCGATCTCCAGCTTGCCCTTCTTGGTGAGGGTGGCCAGGTGCAGGTCCGGGTTGTGAACGGTGACGCCGGCGGGCGGAGCGATGTCGGCGGCGGTCACGTCGCCGGGGCCCTGCTTGCGCAGGTACATGGTGACCGGCTCGTCGTCCTCGCTGGAAACGACCAGCTCCTTGACGTTCAGGATCAGCTCGGTGACGTCCTCCTTGACACCCGGGACGGTGGTGAACTCGTGCAGCACACCGTCGACGCGGATGCTGGTGACCGACGCACCGGGGATGGACGACAGCAGCGTACGCCGGAGCGAGTTGCCCAGGGTGTAACCGAATCCGGGCTCGAGCGGCTCGATGACGAACCGCGAACGGCTCTCGGACACGCTGTCCTCGGACAGACTGGGACGCTGGGAAATCAGCACAGGGATCCTCTCCCGATCTTCAGGTGACCGCCGCTATTTGCGATCACGGGGGTAGTGCTTACGGCCTCCGGTCGAACTCGCTCGCAGCATTCGCTGTTCAGGCGCTCACCGTTCACGAGTCCGGCCGAAAGGCCACCAGACCGAGGGTCTGGCGCACGGAGCAGGAGGCTCCGGTGCGAGGTGAATCAGTCCGACAAGTAGGTCGGACCCTGCCGTTCGAGCCCGAAGGCTCGCGCCGAAGGGTCGGAACGACTTTGTTCCGTTTGCCTGCGGCGGGCAGCGTTACTTCGAGTAGTACTCGACGATCAGCTGCTCGTTGATCTGCGAATCGATCTGGGCGCGCACCGGCAGTTGGTGGATCAGCACCTGCAAGGTCTCCGGAACCACCTGCAGCCAGGCCGGCGTCGGCCGATCGCCCTGCGTCTGCCTGGCCAGCTCGATGGGAAACTTCTCCAGCGACTGCTTGCGCACGGTCAGGATGTCGAACTGCTCGACGCGGTAGGACGGCACGTCGACGCGGGCACCGTTGACCTGGAAGTGGCCGTGGGTGACCATCTGCCGGGCCGCCCGCCGGGTCCGGGCCAGGCCGGCGCGATACACCACGTTGTCCAGCCGGGATTCGAGGATCACCAACAGCGCCTCACCGGTCTTGCCCTTGGTGCGGGTTGCCTCGGCGTAGTAGCGCGCGAATTGCTTCTCCATCACGCCGTAGGTGAACCTGGCCTTCTGCTTCTCCTGCAGCTGGGTCAGATACTCCTTCTCCTTGGTGCGCGCCCGACCATGCTGCCCGGGCGGGAACGGGCGGCGCTCGAAGGCCTGATCGCCGCCGACCAGGTCGGTCTTCAGGCGACGGGAGATCTTGGTGACGGGACCTGTGTATCTAGCCATTTCGGTGTCCTTCTCCCCGTCAGACCCGGCGCCGCTTGGGCGGCCGGGTGCCGTTGTGAGCCTGCGGGGTGACGTCGGAGATCGCGCCGACCTCCAGGCCGGTGGCCTGCAGCGAGCGGATGGCGGTCTCCCGGCCAGAGCCGGGACCCTTGACGAAGACGTCGACCTTGCGCATGCCGTGCTCCATGGCCTTGCGGGCGGCGCTCTCCGCCGCCATCTGGGCGGCGTACGGGGTGGACTTGCGGGAGCCCTTGAAACCGACGTGGCCGGCGGACGCCCAGCTGATCACCGCTCCGGTGGGATCGGTGATCGAGACGATGGTGTTGTTGAACGTGCTCTTGATGTGAGCGTGGCCGTGGGAGACGTTCTTCTTCTCCTTGCGGCGCACCTTCTTCACACCGGGGCCGGTGCGGGTCTTCGGAGGCATTGTCGGTTACCTGGCCTTCTTCTTGCCGGCGATGGTCTTCTTCGGACCCTTGCGCGTACGGGCGTTGGTCTTGGTGCGCTGACCGCGGACCGGGAGATGGCGGCGGTGCCGCAGGCCCTGGTAGGAGCCGATCTCCATCTTGCGGCGGATGTCGCCCTGGACCTCTCGGCGAAGATCGCCCTCGACCTTGTACTCGCCGGTCTCGATCGCGTCGCGCAGCTCGATGACCTGCTCGTCGGTGAGATCCTTCGACCGAAGGTCCGGGCTGATCCCGGTGGCGCTGAGGACGGCAAGCGAGCGAGTGTGCCCGATGCCGAAGATGTAGGTCAGTGCGATCTCCATCCGCTTGTCGCGGGGAAGATCGACGCCCATGAGACGTGCCATCAGGCAACCTCTCCGTTTCTTCCCGACTGGCGGGAATGGCGCTACAGGTGTCGGTCGCGTCCCGTCCCGGAATCTGTCCGGGCCCCGGCCTGTAGTCCGGGGGTGAGCCGCCGGCTGCGTGCAGCCGCTCGGCGGAGTGGTGACGCGATGGGTGGTGCCCGGATTCCCGGGCACGTCAGAGCTGAACTAGCCCTGACGCTGCTTGTGCCGCGGGTTCTCGCAGATGACCATGACACGACTGTGCCGGCGGATCACCTTGCACTTGTCGCAGATCCTCTTGACGCTCGGCTGAACTTTCATGTGCGCTTCCTCGGTCAGTGGTGTCGATTCCCCGGCTGCGGCTCGGTCCGATCGTCGGCCGGTGCCGACGGTCGTCGCGACCCGTCACTTGTAGCGATAGACGATGCGGCCACGGGTGAGGTCGTAGGGCGAGAGTTCGACGACCACCCGGTCCTCGGGCAGGATGCGGATGTAGTGCTGCCGCATCTTCCCGCTGATGTGTGCGAGCACGCGGTGCCCGTTCTCCAGCTCCACCCGGAACATGGCGTTCGGCAGCGGTTCGACGACCCTGCCCTCCACCTCGATGGCTCCGTCCTTCTTGCCCATATCCTCCGCAATCTGATGATGTGTGTCGGTACTCGTGCCGGATACCCAACCGCGCGTGCTCGCGAGATATTCCCTGGTGGGGGCATCTCGAGGGTGACACGACGCGACCGGCCGACCCGTTCGCCTGCGTTCTTCCCGTTTGCTCGGATCGACTGCAGTGCGATCGGCCGGTGCGCTCGACATTCGATATCCGGTGCTGCGACGATCCGGCTGGTGCCGGTTTCGCCCTATCCGGAGATGCGCGTTGAGACGTATCGGTGTGCGGCCGTCGCAACTGCCCAGCAGCCAACCTGCACGACCCGCGCGCCAGGGATCTACTCTACGCGGCGGGTGATCTTTCTCCAACTCGTCTAGCCACCGCCGACCTGGTTCCGGCCGCGGTCCATCGAGGGCCGTTCGAGTGATGGTTCGCGGCGGGCAGACTGTTGGTCGTGAGCAATTCTGACGATGCTGTCGTCGACAGCCCCGCCGATGAGGGGTCGTCATGGTTGTTGTTGGTGTACCGGGTGCCCTCGGAGCCGACCCGGTTGCGCGCGGCGGTGTGGCGGCGGTTGAAGTCGCTGGGGGCGGTGTATCTGCAGAATTCGGCGGCGGCATTGCCGGCCGGGGAGGGCGCGGAGCGGGCGTTGCGGAGGTTGCGGTATGAGATCGGTGAGATGCGGGGCAGCGCGGTGTTGTTGTCGTGTACGGCGTTGGTCGGCGGTAAGGACGTGTCGGCGTTGTTCCAGACGGCCCGGGACGGGGAGTACGAGGAGATCTTGGACAAGTGCGTCGACTTCCACGCCGGTCTTGAAAAGGAGTACGCAGCTGAGCATTTCACTTTCGGCGAACTCGAGGAAAACGAGGTCGAGCTGGTGAAGCTGCGTAATTGGTGCGCAAAGGTGCAGGAGCGGGACGTGTTCGGCGCCCCGAAACGGCAACCGGCGTTAGAAGCTCTGGAAGCATGCGAACGGGCCCTGGACGCCTACGCGGCCCGCGTCTACCTCGAAGAGGGCGAGGGCGGCTGACCCCCCTGTACGGAGGCACCGGGTTCCGGGAGTTCATCAGCGGGTGCGCGGGTCGCACGGTAGATGCTGACGGGCAGGAGCACAACGACGACGGCCGGGACGAGCCACCACAACGGGAAGGTGATGGCCCTGCTGAGCAAGAAGGTCGCGGCCAGGGCTAGCGCTACACCGAGGGCTACTTGCCAGTCGTCACCGATGACGAAGTCGTACCAGAAGGCTCCGAATGCCTTGATGCGTTTCATGAAGACTGTCCTGATACCGATGTGATGACGACAGCTTTGCTGACGACAGGGGAGGACGGCGCGGCGGGCCGGGGTGCACTGCGGCGGAACACGGCCACCATGGCGAGGGCGAACAGTGCGATCGCGGGGATGAGAACGAGTAAGGCCGCGTCGGCGCCGGGCCAGTGCGCGCCGGCGCCTTCGGCGCCCCAAAAGATCCCGAAGGCGGTGAGCACGATTCCGACGGCGAATTTCATACCGTTCTCCGGGACAGGGGGGAACGGATAGCGAACCCCAGTGCAGCAACTACCACTGCCAGAACCACCAGTCCGCCCAGCATGCCGATAATGGCAGAGCGCCAGTCCCTCGCGGTACCGGCGGCCAAGATGATGGTCAACGCTTCGACAGCTTCCACGACGCAGGCCAGGAAACGGCGATGAACAACGCCGAACCGCTCACGCGGTCCTCCTCATGGTTGGGGCGGTTTCGTTGGTGCAGCGCCCGGACGAACTCCTATCATAACGGCTGTTACTCTTCATGTGTCACATTCAACATCGAATAGTAGCCGGTCGCGGCGGCTTGACGCTCGGCGCCGCTTGGGTAACGTGCGGATGAACATCGGTGTTCGGTGAAGTTCCCGGCGTCGATCTTCGGCGACTGGCGGGTGACGGGCGTAGAGGAGAGACCATGTGCACCGGCACATGACCAACCCACAGTCCCTGTCCGTCGCCGCCAACAGGGATCCGCTGGGTGCCCGCGCCAGCCTCGCCAAGCGTGCCACCGCGTGACCGGCCTCCCGGTGATCATGACCGGCCCCCCGACGTCGCTGGCCGGCTTCCCGGCGGACATGTTCCGCCACTACTGGCTGGCCTGGCTGCCTTACGCGATCGCCACGATCGTGTTGGCGGCACTGGCAGCGCTGGCCGGGCTGAATGCCGTCGGCGTCCGCAAGATCGCCCCGCCCGGCATGTTCGGCGTTGCCGCGGTCGCCCTCGCGGTGCTCGGTGTCGCCACGGCCACCCTCGCGGACGCGGCATCCGAGGGAGACGGCCTGACCGTCTTCGATCGTCCGACCTGGCAGTGGTTCATCGATCATCGATCCGCATTCGCCACCACGGTGGCGAAGATCGTCACCACCGCCGGCAGCACGCTGGTGATGGGCATCCTGGCCGGCGCCGTCGCCGTGCTGCTGTTCGTGCGGCGCCGCCGGGGTGACGCCGTTTTGGTGGCGGTGGTCGCCGCCGGCGGCGGACTCATCATCTTCTTGGGCAAGCGGGTGGTCAGCCGGGTCAGGCCGCCCGAGCAGTACCGGCTGGCGATCGAGACCAACCAGTCCTTCCCGTCCGGGCACGCCCTGGAGTCGATGGCCGTCATCGGGGTGCTGACCGTTCTGATCGTCGCCGGGGCGACGTCCCTGGCCACCACGGTGTGGGTGGTGCTGGTCGGCGCGCTGCTGGTGACGGCGATCGGTGTCAGCAGGCTGTACCTGGGCGTGCACTGGGCCACCGACGTGCTGGAGGGTTGGCTCACCGGGGCCGGCTGGCTCCTGCTCTGCGTGACCGTTCGCCGGCTGTGGCGCTCCTACCGGGACAACCGCGAGCACGGCAGCCCGACCGGGACAGATCCGGGCACCACCGATCCCGAGGACGATCGGCCCGTCGTCGCCGGGCCACCTACGCTCTGACGGTGCCAACCATCAGCGTGTGCTTGCTCGACGCCGACTCCGGCGAGGTGCTCGAGTTCGACGGCGGGGAACGGGTGCACCGCACCGCCTCGGTCGGAAAGATCCTGCTGCTGATCGAGGTGGCGATCCGATTGGCCGACGGCCGGCTGCGACCACAGCAACCTCTGGCTCGCACGCCGGACGACGCCGTCGGGGACTCCGGGCTGCTGCAACATCTGGTGTCCGATGCCCTGCCGGCCGCCGACCTGGCCACCCTGGTGGGTGCGGTGAGCGACAACCTGGCCACCAACGTGCTGTTGCGCCATGTCGGGATTCCCTCGGTGATGGAACGGGCCCGCACCCTTGGTCTGCAACACACAGCGCTGCACGACCGGGTGCGGGCGATGCGCCGCCCATCGGATCCGCCGACCCTGTCCACCGGCACCGCAGCCGAACTCGCGGACCTGATGGCCAGACTGCACCGCGGCGAGGTCCGCTCGAGGGTGGTCTCCCGGCAGGTGTTGCGCTGGCTGGCGCTGGACACCGACACCTCGATGACGGCCGGCGCGTTCGGCCTGGATCCGCTGGCCCACTTCGAGCCGGACCGCGGGATGACGCTGGCCCACAAGACCGGGACAGACGTCGGGATCCGCTGTGACGTCGGAGTGGTGATGGGACCGAAACGCGGGGTGGCCTACGGAGTTCTGGCCGAATTCAGCCAGCTGGCAGCCAACGATGAGCGAGATGCCGTCCTCGGCGAGATGTTCGCGATCGGCGAGCGCATCCGTGGCCTGATCGGCGGGTGACCGCCACTCGTCAACCGACGGGTGCGTCACCGATCGACCGAGGTGTGTCGGCGATTCGACGGGTCGTCATTTCACACCGACGACCTCAACTCCGCACCGTCTCCACCTCGATCTCGATCCTGATCTCCAAGCTGCTTGCGGGAAAGTTCTGCCTTGCGGGAAAGTTCTGCGGAGTGCTGGGTCCAAGAAATGCGCACTTTCGGGGCGGGATCGTCATGTTCGTTGCACCTCTGCTCTGATGGGCTCACTGAGGCGTCGGTAGTCGTCGGCGAGGCGGTGGCGAGTGACGAACGGCAGCGCGGAGAGGACCACGGCGCCGGAAATGGCGAGGGTGAGGTAATGACCGATCACCACGCTGGTGAGGCCGCTGAGAAGCGCTGCGAGAACGCCGGCGACAGCGGCGCCTGCTGGCACCGAGGCAAGGCTGACGGTGCGAGCGGCGGAGTGAACCCTGCTGAGCACCTCGGCTGGCGTGAGAGTTTGTCGTGCGGTGAGCACGTTGACGTTCCAGGTGGGGAGCCAAAATGGGCCGGGGTCAGCGGGGTGTTGGCCGATACCTGCCGGGGCCGGTTGCACGATCCGGGGCGGGTGTTCACCGATCTGGCGGCCGCGGTCGCCGATGGCGCCAATTGCGTGTCCGGGATCGGCCGGCTGTCCGATCAGTGTGCCCAGCACGGCCCGGTGGCGTCGGTGAGCACGGCGTGGCGGCTGCTGGGCTACCGCATCGACGCTGCGCACCTGCTGGGGGTGAAGGCGGCCAGGGCCGCGGCCAGAGCAAACGCCTGGGCGGCCGGCGCCGCCCCACCGGCCGGCACCACGCTGACGATCGATATCGATGCCACCATCACCATCGATCACTCCGACAACAAGGGAGAACGCCGCCGCGACCTGGAAACACACTTACGGCTATCACCCGCTGCTGGCTTTCCTGGACCGGCCCGACATTTCCGCCGGCGGCGTTGGCCGGGCTGCTGCGACCGGGTAACGCCGGTTCCAACACCGCCGCCGACCATGTCACCGTGCTGACCGAGGCGCTCGCGGCGCTGCCGCCGGCCTACCGGCCCGACCCGGACGGTGAGCAGACGCCGGATCTGCTGCCTGGCTCGCGGGCGCCGAAGGTGTTGGCGCACCGATTCCGCCGGCGCCACCCACGGCTTCGCCAGGGCCTGCCGGACGGCGGGGGTCGGGTTCTCGTTCGGGTTTACGGTGACCGGGCCGGTAAAAGACGCGGTCACCGTGCTGGCCGAGGCGGCCGTCCCGGCTCACTTCGACGGCATTGATGTGTGGGCCGAAACGATCAACGCCGGCGGCACGATCCGCGACAACGGGTGGGTCGCCGAAGCCACCGCACTGGTGGACTTGTCGGCGTGGCCGGCCGGGACACGGCTGATCCTGCGCAAGGAACGACCGCACCCGGGTGCGCAGCTGCGCTTCACCGACCTGGACGGGCACCGGATCACCGCGTACATCACCGACACCCCGACCGGTGTGGTTCCCGGACAGCTGGCCGGGCTGGACCTGCGTCATCGTCAACATCTCGCCGCGGGAACCGTGGAAGATTTTGCGCGCCAGGCGGTGCCGTGATTCCTGGACGGTAAGTTGGACGTGCACGGTGCGGCCGTAGGTTTCGTCGTCCGGGTCGCACAGCGCCAGCAGGTGAAGGGTTTTCGCGGCCCGGCCGTATTCGGCGAAGGCGGCGCCCAGGGGTGTGGGGTTTCCGTCGCGGCCGAGCATCCGCAGCAGCTCGTAGCCGGCGACGGTTCCGGTGTGCAGTGATCCGGCGACGCGGAACATGTCCGGCCACTTGGTCGTACTGACTGTGGTCTCCGAGCGCGTCTGGCTTGCTATGATTATCAAGCACATCCGAGTTGCTGAAGCTCTCCTCGCTCCCGCTTTGGCACGTGCCTTCGACGCGGCACGGCGTTGTTCAGTGACGATTCGTTTCGTCGGATGAATCCCACCCACGTAGGGTCGGGAGCTGGCGCGGTGGCAGTGTGATGGCGGTAGGTCCCGAAGCCTTGGTGCCCGAGGTTTCCCGTCGGGTTGTCCCACTGCGGTGACCCTGACCAATCCGCTCCGTTTCCAGCTC
>JAABUR0100000982.1_pt1 | contig 54812 bp, 59 predicted proteins | sample 5560091 | NCBI WGS metagenome assembly JAABUR01 (sample SAMN10711879, study PRJNA513375) | rock metagenome | isolation source: Antarctica rocks | place: Antarctica: Victoria Land, University Valley sud | reverse complement strand
TGATTGCTCATCATTTGCATTCTGTGACTTTTCGTTGTAAATATTGAACAATAAAATTTCTCTTTGAATTTTATTGTTTATTATTGATATCGCTTGCATATCTTTGCTATTGACTATGTTTGATCTTAATGTGCATGTAAATTTCTTTGCGTTTTTCGCAACAAATATCAATACTCTGACATGAGTATTCTGAACATTTGATTTGATGCAAATAAACGATGAATGCGAAATTGTTATATTTTCGTCTTTCATTCATGATTCTTGTAGTATAACAATATCTGTCTTGTTTTTCGCAAATTTCATGCATGCATGCATAATTTGCGTTGACCTTGCGCAATTGTGTTGTAGAATTCGAATATTCGACGTGTTTGCAAAGCTTTCATCATTTGCGTTGTTTTGTGACATTTCGAATGCAATACTCATTACAATTTCGTGACTAAATGATCTTTTTGTAAGTTAATAAACTGAGCTGCCTGATATGTTTCGCACATTGCGCTATTTGCGAAGTGCGCATTTTGACAGTTGCAGCATCTAGGAATCGTGTGATTGCATGATTGCTTGTCTTCGCATGTAGGTAATTGACATTTATGATTTCAGGTCTGATGATTTCGCTCGCAGTACAAGCATCTTGATAATCTGTTACATTTGTTCTGTAAGTGCTCGAATGTTTGACATTTTTGACATTGATCATTTGATCAATAGTCTCGATATTCGACTGTTCGATATGTCAATCTCGCAGCTAAAAGTCGTTTTTTCAGATGTCTTTGCGCTTCTGCTTCGATTCTAAATGCTAAGATCGTCGATGCATGTCTGTTTCGTGATCGGTTTTCGCTCTTCGATAATTATATAGGGTTGGTTATTAGTTTCAATTCGAGATTGTACGACTCTAACTCAGTTTTTAGATTTTTCATTTCAGTTTCCGTGTTGAAGATTTCGGTTTTCAGACTGTGTATGACTATTTTATGTCATTTCTCGTCTTTCTTAATGCTTTTAACATCAAAAACATGCTCTCATATTGCTCTTTGCGCTAGTAAGACATCTGCTGTGTATTTTTCCGAGATCATCAGAACAATGTTGTTTCCCTTTTGCGTTTTGGCTATCGTGGCAACTATTAGATCGCTTTTCGCCTTTTTCAATGCGTTATTTATCGAATCTCGCATTTTCATCGTCTTTAAAGTTCAGTTCTCATTTTTGGGACTGACAATGAGTCTTCTTTCGCGATACGGTATTTCTTGTGATTTTGGCAAGGATTTCTTGGTAATCAGATTTCATTCGCCTGCATTTGCATTCGCATTTGCATTTATGTTTGCATTTGCATTTGCGCTTGTGACTTGAGCTGCTTTTTGCGCATATGTGAGCTTCTGCGTTGGTTTTTGCGAATTTTGCATGACTTGCGACGTTTGCGAAACCTGCGCCCTCTGCGAGATTTGCGAATTCTCTGTCATTTGCTTTGCATTGATTCCCTTTTTGATGTTTTCAGCATTTTGTTGAATCAATTGTAGAATGATCTTCAGTTTGTTGTTTGTTTGACTTTGAAGTCGATCAATTTGCTTCTGAATTGGGTTTTCTATGCTTTCGTTGCATGCTCTTCGAATGTAGATTAAGCTATGACTTATAGTCTCTTTCTGTTCTGATATTACTTGTCTTAGCTGATTGACTGCGAATTCAATTCTTTCGCGCAGTCTCTTTATCTGCATCTCTTTAGAGGTGACATCGTAGCACTTGCTAGTACTATCTTCGATGCTGACTTCTTTTTGCGAACTTTTCATCGCTTTTCGCTTTTTCATTCCTTTGACTTTCACAATCGCTCGTGTTTGCTCTTTTTGCTGCGAATTTGCATTTCGCAGATTGATTGTATTCTTGTCGTTCTGCGCATTTGCGTGTGAATTTAGCATCAATGCATCGAGTGAACTAAACATGTATTGCGTTTTTCTATTTGCTGGTGTGAGCGACTTTTGTTGACTGCGAAATAAATCGACAATGTTGTTCTGCAGTTGTTTGCCTGTTGGCGAACTCATGCTAAGTTCGTCTCATAGATCTGTTTCAATCTCTAACGTTGATCTTTTGATTTCTATCGTCAACGTTTTGAGTTCTGACGCTGAGCTATTGCTTCTGCTGAGTTTCGCGTTACTATCCGCGAAACGGGGCGAAGAAGAGTGCATAAAGCGACTCTTTACATTTCTTTTCATAGCGGGTTTTTTCCGAGTTTCGAGCTTCGAGCTTCTAGAAAATTCACTTGACCCTTTAAATATTTCTTTAACCTCTTGCTCAGAGCGTTTCACGTAGGCAGTAACTCTAGTGTAGAGATTTCTCAATTTCTATCTCGAAACCTGCAATAGATCGCCTTCTATTACCGGCTTATGCCAGACGAAAATGATATAAATCTAGTCTGCAAGAGCCTAGATTACTCTTTTTGATAGAAAATGCTTGACGCAATTGCTTTATATTTCGTGTATCGAAGTAGTCGCGTTACCTCGCTCAGAATAGTAACGACTAACCTTGACTTATTGCCTTGCGCATCAAGAAAAGGTAAAACAAATAGTGATTTGATAAGAAACGCTGTACTTCTCTGAAACAACGTTGTTCTCTGTACAACCTTCGAGCGCAAAAGAGTTCGATTTCGATTTTTGCGTCAGTACGCAGTCTTCTGTGCTGTTCTGAAGTCGATTGATGACTTGTTCTTTTCATGTGAGTTTGCTCTTCGATTTATCAGTCAAATTACTATCTGACTTGATGATTCTTTCTTCTGCGTTGATGAACTCTCGTTTCGCCGTCGATTTTGGCCTGCGTGCAAATTGCTTGTAACATGATCATTTTATGTGATCTCGCTTAAAAAGTGAAAATCTCGATAATCTTCTTCAGAGCATTCAGCAGTTGCTTGATATATTTATTTATACATCAATGTTTCATCTCATGATTCAACAGTGATTTCAACATTTATTCTTTCAAAGTATTGATGAACTTCTCTTCATTCATTATTTTTCAGTTGCAACGCGAATTTTGCGCTGACTTTTTGTAAACTCTGAAATCTATAATTGTTTGTATCAACAGATAATCTGAAAAGTTTTTCATTTCTTCATCAATTTCACATCATATTAATCGATTCATAATGTCATCTGTCATAAAGATTAAATTTATTGTCATTTGAGATTCTTGATAATCTCTTGTAATTGTGTCTCAAGATAATGCTAGTGATGCATTGATGTTTATAATCATTTTAATTAACTCATTTGACAATAAATGTTGTTTTAATAAAATGATTCTTATATAAAGTGATGCAAATTGAAGTCTTTTACAAGAATGCTTTCTTTCAACATGTGCAGCGTCTTTTCAATGTTTGAAAGATTTTCTTTTTCATGAATAATCTTATGATTTTTGAATGATAAATTGTATGCTTCATGAATGTATATAGCTCTCTGAGTCATCTGTGCATCATTTGTTAATGTTTATAATGTAATTGTGTTTACATCTTTGAAGTGTCATGTTGAGTATCAGATGTTGCTGTTGATTTTCTTGTTTATGTAGAAACAGATTTTATCTTCATTATTCTTCAGCATGAAGTCGACAGTTGCTGAGCAGTATGCTCTGAAAATGTCATTAAATCATCAGAATTCTTGAAGAATCAGAATGTCATAGTTTTTTATCTTTTTCTCATGTAATAGCATTATCATCATCTTGTTTCTGAACTTGTGAACATTATACTGTAGTATTCAAAGCTTCTTTTGCTGAAATATTAAAGTTCACATTTCAAACTGTTTTATGTTCTCTTGAGTATCTGCAAAGCGCTTGCTTCACTTGTAAGATTCTCAACAGAAGATGACATTAACAACAATGTAACTGACATTAACTTTGATTCATTTGATTTTGACTTCTTGATCAAGTGATTCATTATAGTGTTTTCTGATGTGATGACTGTGCTGAGCAGATGACTTTCATTCATTGAACATCTCTGCTTTCTCTTCAAGTTGTTGTTCATCAGTGATTTCAAATTAATAAATGTTTCTATGAATATCTTTGACATCGCTGTCTTGAGTTCTTTCTGCTTCTGTATAACATGATATAGAAGTCTGTGCTTTGTGACTCTCTTTATTCTTTCTTTTTCAGCTTGTCATTTATGACATTGAGAATCAAAGATTCTGTGTGTGTCTTAACATGCTTCACATTTTCACATGTCTTGAGTCTGTTTGTAAAAACAGTGCTTTAAGTGATGATTCAGCATGCAGTAAATGCATCTTTGCTTGTTTTTGCATTTATACATCTTGTGATTATATTTTTGACACTTTAGACATTGATGCATTCTGCAGCTTAAGTCGTAGAACTGTGTGATCTTTATGTTGATCTCATGACATACTCTTTCATTGATCAGCTTGTTCATCATTTCAGCGCTGACTATGCATATTATCAGTGAGATGTATCTCTTCTGCTCACTCTCTTTTGTGAGTCACTCAATCTTCTCAATCTTCATTTCTAAATGTATATCTTTATTGATCTTGATGAGTACTTTCGTCTCTTTCTTCTTTATGTTCTTAAATATTTCTTCGATTCTAATCTCATGTATCACTACTTCAAAACTGATTTCATGCAGACATGCATTCAACAATATCTCTTTGATTCAAAAATCATTTTTCTTCAGTGTTTTCTTGCTGCTCTTCATCTTGATTCAAAATATCAACAGTTTTAATGTTCTTGCACATCAACAATGTCTTGTTGACGTCAATTTCTCTCACTCATCTCATTATGTTCTTTGTTGTTGTCATCATGATTCTTTTTATTTCTTCTTTTTCTTTGATGAAAATCTTTACTTCAAATTTCTTGCAATGATTTTGCATTGACAACAATATATTGATGTTGAACACAAGATGACTTTCAAATGATGTTGTTAACTTCATGCTCACTCTCTTCGCTCAGCTGTCAACATGTTTTTTCTTCTTTATGAACTCTTTTTCAAGTCTGCTTGTTATCTTTTTCAGTCTCTTCAGCTGATTCTTCATGCACTGATTAACAGTCAATGCAGCGACACGTTGACGCGTTAGCTTTTCTATTATTTTTGTCAAACTTCTCATTTTTCTTCAGAGCATCAGCTCATTGTTTCTACATTCATTAAGCTCATAAAGTACTTGCAGCTTGTGTAATTTCTTCTGTATATCTTTTGTCTTGACTGAATTCTTCTGCAAGATGATGATAATTGCTTCTCATTTATTCATCAATGTCACATTGACAACACTTCTCATCTGTCTCTGATGATCAGAATGAAGTGCAAGCATCATGTCAATGATGTGCTTTGTCTTTAGATAGTTTAAGTAATTCATTTTCGTGATTTTTCTGATTGTTAATTAATTAGTAGTAATTGTGTATTGATTTTAAAAACACTTGATTTCTAAGATATGAGTATTAAAAGAATCAAAAAGATTACTGAGCTTCTTAATTTTGAATATTACTTTTCAGATTTTATGTGTCAATTTATGTGAAATATTTGATGTTCATTCATACTTGTTGTAGTCAAAATTTGTCAATCAATTCTCAGTCTGATCTGATAGCACAATTCACTTACATGACTTGTTTTTAATCATCTTTCTTGATCATACTACACGTCATAGAATTTTCTCAGATGTGATGAATGATTCTCGAAAGTGCTTTGATGTCAATTTGCAATCTCAAGAGATATAATAATTTCTGAAGAAGACTTGATGATACTGATCGCTCTTTGCTTTTTTATATGTCACAACGTTAGTATAAATATTGAAATATAAGTTGCAAAATTAATTGCAACATCAAGAGTAAAATCAAGAGCAAAGTTTAAATAGTAAAAGAAATAATAATCATGTTGTAAACAAAATTACAAAAAGAACTGTCAAAAGCTTACATAATAAGATAATGCATTACGTCTTCTCAGAAATTCTGAAACTGTCAAAGAATCTTCACTGTCAATGCTTCTTTAATGACATTTAAGTCATTCATCATCATTTTGAACTTTTCACTCAGAAGCAAGTCATTCATCTGATATCATTCTTTCGTCTAAACGTCATTGATGTCAAAGAGCTTTTCTCATTGAGAACTTTTTACACTTGTATTAAAATGAGTGCTTAATATCAAAGAATCTTGATTGAAACTTGCGACATCGAGACGTGTTCTTACATGAATTTATTAATATTTGATTGCAAAAAAGATTGCAAAAAATATCGTTGATTTCATTTGCTATTCACATGCGCAGTCAACAAGAACTCATGATCATCATTCAATGCTTGTAGATAGACATTCGATTTTTTGAATTACTTGATTCAGTAGAAATGAATATTTCTATCTTTGTTTTTCACATCTTCAATTTTCTTCTCATTGTCTATCATAATTTGCACATAAGTTCTAGTCTTTTTTGAATGTATATTGTTGAAATAATCTTCAATAGTCTTACGCTTGTGATTTTTTATTTATTTCTTCATTAAGTGCATGCAATCTATGACTATGACACTATTTAAACGCTGTGTGTATTTTAAATTACATGTAATCTAGTCATAATCGCTGCTGTATATCTTCTCATTGATTAATCACATCGATAGTTTGCGCATATGAGCGTGTGAACTGTTTATATGATCAAGTGATCACATAAACAACTCAAAATTGTGAAAGCTGATCACTTTGACATGAGCTTTCGACTTGTCTGTATGATCATCAAGCTAAGTCGACTAAATGAGCTTTGATTTATGTAAATGAAAGTTGATTACTTTGACGTAAGCTTTCAAGTTCGCTGTATGATCACTCAGCTAAAGAAATTAAATGAGCTTTGATCTGTGTATCTGCAACGCATGTAAATTGATCAGAAAATCGAAATCGATCAATTTACTGCGTTGCACAGATGTGTATGTGCACAAAAGCTGAGTCGTGCCTTTGCAATGACTGTGTGATTGTTGTATATTAGTTGCAGCGTGTGCGCAAAGACGTTGCTGTTGTTCTGTATATATGAGCAAAGATTGTATCATGTCTTCGCAATGTATATGATTGCAATGCATGTAAATCGATTCAATAAAGCAAAAAATCGATCGATTTACTGCATCATGCAGACGTGTAGATATGCAAAAGCTGAATCGTGTCTTTGCAGTATATGTGTATGTGATGTATATGAGTTGCAGCGCATGCGCAAAGACGTTGCTGTTGTTCTGTGTATATGAGCAAAGACTGTGTCATGTTTTCGCAGTGTATGTATTTGCAATGCATGTAAGTCGATCAGAAAATCAATAAATCAATCAATTTACTGCATTGCATCGATGTGTATATGCGCAAAAGCTGTGTCGTGTCTTTGCAGTATATGTGTGTATGTTGTATATGAGTTCAATATGTGAATAAAGCGCTGTTACTGCTCTGTGTGTGATTGCGCTGCATGTAAATCGGTCTGAAAATGCGAAAAATCGATTGATTTACTGCATCACATCTGTTCATATATGCATCAAAGCTGAGTCGTGTCTTCACAGTATATATGTATATGTTGTATATGAGTTGCAGCATGTATGCAAAGATGTTGCTGTTCTTCTGTATATATGCAAGCTTCAACGCGTTGATGATTACATTGTTATTGTCTCACTTTTCAACTGTGTGTGAGCTTAACATGTAAATACAGCGCTGTTACTGCTCTGTTGATGTTGATGAGATTGTTCAGCTCTTCTGACAAGCATAGCTTGCAGAAGATTCGTAGTCAGCATCTTGTACAAATAAATCTTGTTGTTGACTTTTGTGCTTGTAAGTAAACATCATTGTGAATGCAGAACAGTAGTTAACTTGTAAAAGCAATGATGTAGCAATTTAAATAATGAGGTGAAATAGTAAAGATTAATCATAATAATGAAATATGAAATTTAAACTTCAATATCTTGATTTAAGATTTTAAGATTTAGATCGTCATCATTTCAACACTAATTAAGTTGTGTAATCATCAACTTTTTTCTTCTTTTATCTTCAAACAACGACAACATACTGCAATCATGATTGCAACAGCTCAGTAAGTTATGTATCAGTCTTACAAGTTTATAGAAGATTGCAGAACTGATTGCAATACAGAAACAATAAGTTTAATTCTAACAACAAAACGTTACTCAGCATCTTTGATTTTGCAACTGACGAGATTTTGAAATCAATTTTGAATTCAAATGAATTTTTCAACTTGCACGAATCTATATACATATTTCATTTCTTATTACTCTTGAATTGATTGCAAAACTGATTGCAAAGTAGAAATAATATCGCAGCGAATTTTAAATTCAAGCTTACAAGATCAAATCTCGATCATGAGTCAAACAATAGATCGCAATTGTCAAGCAGCTCAGAATCATCATTGTCAAGCTCATCATCATCATTCTCATCATCATTGTCTTCATCGTCATTCAGTAAAAAACCTTATAACAAGCAATTTGTCGAAAAAATGTCTTGAAAACAGTCAACAATGAAGTCGAGAACTGATGATAAAAAGTTGAAGCTCATCAGAGTAAGTTTTGAGTCTTACTAGATTGCAAAAATGATTGCAAAAGTAATTTTAAAGACGCTGATCATATGTTAAAATGTTTGATTCATTGAGTCAGCTCATGTTATCAATGTCATCATAAAAAGTGATTTTATCAAGCTCAAGAAAATGCGAAAATATCGCAAAGAAACTGTGATACTTCGTGAAATTCATTGATATTAAAGAACAATTGACTTACTTATTTCAAAGCTGTCGTTTCAGCGTGTGATTCGCGAAGTGTATCATGAATTGATTGAAGTTGATCTTCGCTTTCAATTAAAAGCTATAGAAACATTGCAGAAGATGACAGAAGTATGACTTGTTGTAATGTATGAAGATTAGTTTCATGATCAATTATGCAATCAATTTTGCAATCAATTTTGCAATCAATTTTGCGATTCAAATACTGATTACTTAACAAACATCAATCTTTGCGCAATTCACGCAAAGTGTGTAATCATTCAAGCGAAGAATATGAGGTTGATTTTTCGTCTTACGAGCGAAAAGTTTACATTTGAAGCTTGTTCAAATTACATGACGAAGTAAATAGTCATGTTACTATGCAATCAGAATGCAACGCTGTCGCAAGGCAAATAGATAGTAAATACAATTTTTGCACTGTCACACTGTTAGTGATACTATTGCTTTCACGTATAATTTAAGTTAATTCTTATTGCTTTTGTCAAGAACTTTAGTTTTTTTTCTCTTAAATGTAAAGTCAATTGATTAACTACTTGTATGCATAAGATTTCAGCGCAAACGAGATTTTCGCGCACGTTAACTAAAACTATTTATATTGATGTCATTTTAGCACGTCAAATTTGATACTATTTGTTGCTAATCTTTCTAGAAAAACTCAGTTTGCATGAAAATCTCATGCATACAAGTAATTATTCTATTTTTAGAAATCGAGTTCAAATTCAGTTTGCATGAAAACTCAGTGCATATGAGTAAGTATACTATTTTTAGAAATCGAGTTCAAGCAACTCAACTTGATTTCAAATTGAGCTTGAGTTGAGAAAAGTCAACTCAATCTCAACTTGAACTCAGAATTGAGTTGAGTTGATCTCTCTCAACTCAACTCAACTTTAACTCAACGACAGGTTTAATTAACAACAAGCTGCTGAATTTTGATCAAATGAAAGACAGAAAACAAAGATCAGCTATAAACGCAGTACTTTTTTTTTCTTTTTTTTTTCTTTATTAAGTGCATGCAGTCTATGACTATGACACTGTCTAGACGCTGTGCATATGTTAAATTACATGTATCTTGATCAAAGTCACTGCTTTATATCTTCTCATTGATCAATCACATTGATAGTTTGTGCAAACAAGCACTTTCAATCAAACAACTTCTTTCTTTCGTGCTCTCATTTTCTCGTTTCTTCATGTTCTTTTCACTTTACTCTTTCATTTTCAATAGTCATTTTCTTGTCGTAATTTGAGTACTTTTCAAGTACTTTAGCATTGCAATTCTTTCTATCTTGATGATAAATAACATCAATATAATGTTTGTGTTTTTGAACTGTGCTTTTACTTTAAGCTGTAACTGTTCTGCTTTATAATGTTTACAGTTTAATAGTAAATGTTTCAACGTTTGTCTTGTCTTGCATATTTCATAGCATTTGTTCAAATTATTCTCTGATAATTGATGCAAATAGCTTTTGAAATAATCATGTCTCATTTTTAGCTGTATAAACGTTGAAAACGTCAGTCTGTTTATTTTTCCAAGCTTCTTTAGTGATCTGTAACTCAGATTCATTCTCGCTGTATGCTTCTGATACTGATTTTCTTTTTTGATGCTGTTATTTCATGCAATTAGTTATTGCTCTTTTATCTCTTTGTTTATTTGCTTTTTGATGAAGCTCATGATTATTCTTTTTCTGATGTCGATTGTTGATCTTTTTCGTGTCACGTCTTTGATTAATTGATTCACTGCTTCGTTTTCAATGATGTCTTTGCAACTCGATACTCATTGTATGCAAATATGACATCGATTTTGTTGCAGATTGATCAGATTTTGTCGTATATTATTGAATAACTTCAAGTTAACATTGCTCTTTGCTTTTAATCTTTGCAGCGTCATTTGACTGTCTGTGTACACTCAAATTTCGCTGTCTTCAGATGCTTCTTCGCTGCATATCATGATTGCATCATTAATAACTTGCAATTTCGCTTTCGTTATGATTATTTCATCGATCACGCTTGTCGTTTTGCTGCATCTAACAGACTCGTGCGTGAATATCATCATGATTTCGATTTCTGTTTTGAGCTTTGCTATCTTTTTTCAAGTTTGCGATGCATCAATGTATGTTTTTCGTCTTTTTGACTATTGTTTTCAGTTCTTTATAGTGTGTATTTATCGTTTTGCACGTTTCATCTCTTGCAAATTCGATTTGCATCTTTGTCAGATATTTGATTTTCTGACTTCATGATTTCTTAAAGTGAGAAATTTCGATTTCTTTTATTGAATTCAATGTTTTTTGCACTTTGTTCAATATTCAATATATCTGCGTGAGTCTGTCTTTGCACTTCTTGACTTTTCAAGATAAATTCGTCTTCATCTCATTTCAGTTCAGATATTTCGATGTGTTCAGATCTAGGTTCAATTCAATAAAGTATTGAGATGAGTATGAAATAGACATTCTTTTTCTGATAGAATGTTTTTTCGATAACTTAACTATTCAAATTGCATAGTTCTTGCACTTTTGATCTAATTGCATCTTCATCGACGAAATTTCAACTTCTATTTGCATAGCATTTATTGATGATGTTCAAAACGCACTCAGAATTTTCCGTAATGCAGCGTTTTGCAGTTTGCGAAATTTGACTAAGTAGCTTTTTTGATTATTTCATCATATTTCGACGTCATAATCGCTAATAGACGTGACATATGTCAGATATAACTGCTTTTCTGATTTGACATTTAGTCTTCACTCGCTATTCATTAATCTAAACAACGAGTGTAGCGTTCTTGTGACTGTCACGATTTTCGTTTGCACATGAACTTTGAAGTTGAGCTTTCAATTCAGTCAGACTTCTAGTCATTGTACGCATGTCTTTGATTTTATGATCATGTTATTAAGTAGAATAATCATTTGATTGAGTGTCATCTTATGACTTTCAAAGTGTATCAATTCAGATTTCAAGTCATCGAATTGCACTGCATTGTTCTCAGCTCATGTGAAAGTGATTTATGCTGCGTTTTTCAGCATTTTCATATTCTTGTCAATATTTCTTCCCTCAATGTATAGCATCACGTCGTCAATATAGCTGAGTGACTGTAAATTTTCAAACTTTGCGTGAATCTTTGAAAACAAGTATCGAATATAAATTAGAAATAAAATGAGCGAGATAGATGAGTCTTGTGATATTTCTATGCTTATTTTCTTTGATTTCTGACGTTCGTCATCAAATGCTAAGTCAATAATTCGATTTTGTAAGAAACATTTTACTCAATTGATTAAATTGATTGATATTTTCAATTTAATCAATATTTTGATCAGCTGTTTCAACGCAACATGATCAAAGACTTCTTTGACATCTAGAAGTAGACAGATAAGCGTGTTTTCTCAACTTTTCGTCATTTGCACATCATGTACTAGGTTTAGTACTGCGTTTATAGCTGATCTTTGTTTTCTGCCTTTCATTTGATCAAATTCAGCAGCTTATCGTTAATTTCAGCTGTGTATGACAGTTGCACTGCTATTATTTTTTCTGCTACTTTGTCTAAACAGTTTAGCAGTGTAATAATTCTGTATGTTTTCAAAATTGAATAATTCAACTTGTCTGATTTTTTTAGAATAATTTTCGTGTCTTCGCGTCATATCTTTGAATGATAGTCGTTTTCAATCAAATCTGAATACACTAAATTGAAGATTTTCAATATGCTTTTGTACGCTCGTTGTATGATTGCGAATGACATATCATCTGATTCAAATGCTTTTCTGAGTGCTGAGAAGTTAATCGCGTGCTTGATTTTTTCTTCGATAACTCTTGATCACTGTATACTTTCGTTCGATAGTAATTCTTCATTGATTTGAATTTTCGAAGATGATGAGTACATTGCTTTCAGAAATGTCTTGCACTTTTCATTGAATTCAGTTTTCAATTCTTTTTGCAAGTTTTGTATCGAGAATAGCTTTTCGATTAGACGTGATTTAGTGAACTTGTATGTCTGAAACACTTCTTTCTCTTCAGCGTTGTTCAAAAAATTGATTCAGAATTGATTTTTGATCAGCTTTGTTGCATCATGATACGAATTTCACATTTGCACTATCTTTGCTTATGCATCGTCATTTCTGCATCTTTTTCAGATTCGCTTTTTTGACGACAGCGTCTTTTGCATTTCAATGAGTTCATTATTTTATCAGAGTTTTGATTTTGCACATATTCGCTGTTTAAATATGAATAATTTCACTGTATTCTTGATGCATTTCATCAAGTAAATGACTTTTGCTTTTAAACTCGTGATTCTTTGCATCTTGATCATCATTTTGTCTTTCGTCTTTTACAAATGCTCATCAAAGTCTTTTCAGTCGACTTTTTGCAGATTGTATGACGCGTTCAACGAATTTTCGATCAACTTCATCTTTTTCGTAACTATTGTAAATAGAATTACTTCATGATTGAATTCTGTGTTTGCATTCTCATCTATATATCAATTCTTGATGTGATTGCACATATTCTTTGATGCAAATGCTAAGTCAAGTATCAAGCTTAACTGATTTGAATAACTGTAATATGTGTTTATATCAGAAGTATTAATCAGATTGCACTTATATAAGTTTACTCAATTTATTAACACTTTCGTTCTAATAAAGTTTGAAATTTTTGCGTTTCATCAGCTATGATGTGCATTAAAATCTTCAATGATAATAACTTTTTGCTCAGAATTTAGCATAACTTTTGCTAATTCTCGCTCAATCATGTATGATTGCTCATCATTTGCATTCTGTGACTTTTCGTTGTAAATATTGAACAATAAAATTTCTCTTTGAATTTTATTGTTCATTATTGATATCGCTTGCATATCTTTGCTATTGACTATGTTTGATCTTGATGTGCATGTAAATTTCTTTGCGTTTTTCGCAACAAATATCAGTACTCTGACATGAGTATTCTAAACATTTGATTTGATGCAGATAAACGATGAATGTGAAATTGTTATATTTTCGTCTCTCATTCATGATTCTTGTAGTATAACAATATCTGTCTTGTTTTTCGCAAATTTCATGCATGCATGCATAATTTGCGTTGATCTTGCGCAATTGTGCTGTAGAATTTGAATATTCAACGTGTTTGCAAAGCTTTCGTCATTTGCATTGTTTTGTGACATTTCAAATGCAATACTCATTACAATTTCGTGACTAGATGATCTTTTTGTGAGCTAATAGACTGAGCTGTCTGATATGTTTTGCACATTGCACTATTTTTTTTTCTTTTTCTTCATTAAGTGCATGCAGTCTATGACTATGACACTATTTAGACGCTGTGTATACTCTAAACTACATGTAATCTAGCTATAATCGCTGCTGTATATCTTTTCATTGATTAATTACATCGATAGTTTGCGCATATGAGCGCGTGAACTGTTTATATGATCAAGTGATCACATAGACAACTCAAAATTGTGAAAGCTGATCACTTCAACATGAGCTTTCAACTTGTCTGTATGATCATCAAGTCAAGCGAGCTAGATGAGCTTTGATCTATGTAGATGAATGCTGATCACTTCGACGTGAGCTTTTGAGTTCGTTGTATAATCACTCAGCTGAACGAACTAAATGAGCTTTGATCTATGTATTTGCGACGCATGTAAATCGATCAGAAAATCGAAATCAATCAATTTACTGCGTTGCACAAATGTGTATATGTGCAAAAGCTGAGTCGTGCCTTTGCAATGTATGTGTGTGTGACATATATGAGTTGCAATGCGTGCGCAAAGACGTTGCTGTCGTTCTGTGTATATGAGCAAAGACTGTATCATGTCTTTGCAGTGTATGTGATTGCGACGCATGTAAGTCGATCAGAAAATCAATAAATCAATCGATTTACTGCGTTGCACAGATGTGTATATGTGCAAAAGCTGAGTCGTGCCTTTGCAGTGTATGTGTGTGTGATGTATATGAGTTCAACGTGTGAATAAAGCGCTGTTACTGCTCTGTGTGTGATTGCGCTGCATGTAAATCGGTCTGAAAATGCGAAAAATCGATCGATTTACTGCATCACGTCTGTTCATATGTGTGCAAAAGCTGAGTCGTGCCTTCGCAATATATGTGTATATGTTGTATATGAGTCGCAGCATGTATGCAAAGACGTTGCTGTTCTTCTGTGTATATGCAAGCTTCAATGCGTTGATGACTGCGTTGTTATTGTCTCACTTTTCAACTGTGTGTGAGCTCAATGCATGAGTAAAGCGCTGTTACTGCTCTGTTGATGTTGATGAGATTGTTCAGCTCTTCTGACAAGCATAGCTTGCAGAAGGTTTGTAGTCAGCATCTTGTCATTTTTCGAAGTGACTATCAATCTTCTTTCGCGATATGATATCTCTTGTGACTTTGGCGAGGGTTTTTTGATAATCAGGTTTCATTCATCTGCATTTGCATTCATGTTTGCATTTGTGTTTGCATTTGTGTTTGCATTTGCATTTGCACTTGTGACTTGAGCTGCTTTTTGCGCATATGTGAGCTTCTGCGTTGATTTTTGCGAATTTTGCATGACTTGCGACGTTTGCGAAACCTGCGTCTTCTGCAAGATTTGCGCATTCTCTGTCATTTGCTTTGCGTTGATTTTCTTTTTGATGTTTTCAGCATTTTGTTGAATCAATTGTAGAATGATCTTCAGTTTGTTGTTTGTTTGACTTTGAAGTCAATCAATTTGCTTCTGAATCGAATTTTCTATGCTTTCGTTGCATGCTCTTTGAATGTAGATTAAGCTATGACTTATAGTCTTTTTCTGTTCTGATATTGCTTGTCTTAGCTGATTGACTGCAAATTCAATTCTTTCGCGCAGTCTCTTTATCTGCATCTATTTAAAGATGACATCGTAGCACTTGCTAGTATCAACTTTGATGCTAACTTCTTTTTATGAACTTTTCATTGCTTTTCGCTTTTTCATTTCTTTGAATTTCACAATCGCTTGTGTTTGCTCTTTTTGCTGCGAATTTGCATTTTGCAAATTGGTTGTATTCTTGTCATTATGCGCATTTGCATGTGAATTTAGCATTAATGCATCAAGTAAACTAAACATGTATTGCGTTTTTCTATTTGCTGATGTGAACGATTTTTGTTGACTGCAAAATAAATTGACAATGTCATTCTGCAGTTGTTTGCTTGTTAACGAACTTATGCTAAGTTCATCTCATAAATCTGTTTCAATCTTTAACGTTGATTTTTTGATTTCTATTGTCGATGTTTTGAATTCTGACGCTGAGCTATTGCTTCTGCTGAGTTTCGTGTTACTATTCGTGAAACTGAGCGAGAAAGAGCGCATAAAGCGACTCTTTATATTTCTTTTCATAGAGAATTTTTCCGAGTTTCAAGCTTCAAACTTCTAGACAATTCACTTGACATCACTTAAATATTTCTTTAATCTCTTATTCAGAGCATTTCACGTAAACAGTAACTTTAGTGTAGAGATTTCCCAATTTCTATCTTGAAATCTGCAATAAATCGTCTTCTATTATTGATTTATGTCAGACAAAAATGATATAAATCTAGTTTACAAGAATCTAGATTACTCTTTTTGATAGAAAATGCTTGACGCAATTGCTTTATATCTCATGTATCAAAGTAGTCACGTTATTTCGCTCAGAATAGTAACGACTGATCTTGACTTATTGTCTTGCGCATCAATAAAAGATAAAACAGATAGTGATTTGATAAGAAATGCTGTACTTCTCTGAAACAATGTTGTTCTTTGTGCAATCTTCAAACATAAAAGAGTTTGATTTCGATTTTTGTGTCAGTATGCAGTCTTCTGTGCTGTTCTGAAGTCAATTGATAACTTGTTCTCTTTATGTGAGTTTGCTCTTCAATTTATCAATCAAATTACTGTCTGAATTGATGATTCTTTCTTCTGCGTTGATGAACTCTCGTTTCGCCGCCGATTTTGACCTGCGTGAGCGCGAAAAATTTTAATTTTCGACTTTTGACTTGCAACGCAGTCATCTGTGAAGCTATTGAGTCGAATGAGAGCTTGTTTTGATCATATAATTATGCTCTATAACTTGACGATCGATTTGATATATCATATGCTTCGATAGGTCGCTGTTCTTGTGCCTTCGCAGTATTCAGTTCTTAAAATTGTAATAAAAATATTCAGATGAAACAGTTTCATATTAATGCAATCACTAGCTGATCTGAACTTAAGTCTGCAAAGAACATTCTCATATTCTTGAAATTTACGAAATTTTATTAACAATTTATAAAAGAATTCTCTCAAATCATCATGCTTTTAACAGATTTAATCAAGAATGCGAAGAAAAGAGCGATGCATTCGCTCTTCGCAATGATATCAAAAGCAAGAAAAGCTTTTGAAAGATTAAAAATAATCTTTGTCAATGTTTTCATTTTAAAACACTACAATTGAGATGCAGATCTTTGCATGAAGATCGATGCATCAAATCGCGAAGTTGAAGACATGCTTAATCAGAAGAGCAAGACTGATCAATGACATTTCATTGCATACTATAGTTATAAGTTCAAAGAAGCTGAAGTACAATGAGACATGCATGATAAAGAGCTGTATGCTATAGTTCTTGATTTTAAGAACTGGCAACACTATCTTCAGAGTAGCAAGTAATTCATATATGTAATAACAGATCACAATAATCTTCGTTACTTTATGATAATGAAGAAGCTCAACGCATGACAGATACGTTAAACTGAGAAATTAGCTGCATTTAACTTTCATATCAAATATTGCAGAAACAAATTAAACTTTGCGAATGTGTCATTAAAAAGACTCGACATCATAAAATTAAATGATAACAAGAAGAATAATGATTATTTTCTATCTACTCTGCGAAACAAACTTCGTAATCAGAAATGTTAATCTGAGCTGTTAAAGAATAAAGAAGTTTCAACAGCAATCAAACTTGCAGCATTGACGATGTAACTGAATGACATAGTCATTGCAGATACTCAAGTCATGTGTTTAAATAAGAAAGTACTCGCTAAATCTTGCAGAATTCTAAACACTGCGTTGTCTTAACTTCTGATTCATTAAATTATGAAGTCGAAGAAATTCTATTTGAAGATGAGTGAATCAATGACTGTGTGATTACTGAAGTTACAACAAAGAAACATTTTTGTTATGAATAAGAAGTGACATCAACGATTTGCATCTAGAAAAAATGAGCTTTCAAAATGAAGTATGAGAAATGATGAACTGCTACGTTGTGATCTTGCAATTTATGTATTCAATGACTCTGTTACAAAAGATGAGATTCTGCATATGAATCATGATGATCTTAAAGTAGATCATTTCACATGCGCTTGTATTGAGATTGTAATAAGAAGAAAATATTACTGATCAAAAATGCTCAAAAAGATGATGAAATATGTTTGCATCTGTTCAGACTGTCAGCGAGTGCAAGTGCATCATCATAAGTTCTATGAAAAGTTGATATTTATATCTTCAGAGAGCGTAAATTCATTTCACATGATGATCATGAATTTCATAATAAACATGTTCTTTGCGAAGAATTCATACATTGAAAAAACAAGCGATGTTATATTAATAATGATAGATAAGTTGATCAAGCACATAATTTATATTTCAATGATCAAAGATCTGAACATCAAAAGACTTATGAATCTGCTATGATAAGAATTCATATCTCAGCATGAAATGATGCGAAGCATTATATCAAATCGAGACTCACTGTTTATCAATTATTTCTGAATCACTTTATGTTAACATCTTAAAGCGAAGTAAAAGCTAAGCACTGCGTTTCATTCGCAAATCAACGATCAAACAGAAAGACAGAATCAGATGCTTGAGCATTATCTGCAAGTGTATTTTAATTATAAGATGAATAACTGATCAAAGCTTTTATCAATGATGACGTTTGTATATAACAATAATGTACATGCTAGTATTAAAAAAACTTCACATGAACTTCTAAAGAAATACATTGCAAGCTTCACAAAGACATCTGAGAACAGAATTCTAAAGAAGAAGATATTCTTAACTATGAAGTGAGCAGAATAATTATGAAGTATCAGAGAATATTTAATGAAACTATGAAAGTGAGTAGCAGAGCAGCAAGCAAAGTATTATAATGTTCATCATAAAGTTGTAAGCTTTCAGATAAAAGACAAAGTACTTCTGCAAAGTATAAACATTCATACACTTTGTTCAAAGAAGAAGATTGATCACAGATAATTGAGATCATTCAAAATATTGAAGAAAATTGACATGCAAGCGTATAAGCTTGAACTATCTGAAAGATATGATGCAATTCACTTAATTTTTTATGTCTCTTTATTGAAATTCTGACACTCATGTGATGAGAATTCAAAGTCGCAAATCATTCTCATAGAAGAAGAAGAGAAATGAAAGATAGAAAAGATACTTGATCAGCGAATCAAGAAAGAAAAGATTGAGTATTTAGTTCAATGAACTGATTCATCTTTTTATGAAAACTTCTGAGAATCAATGAAAAATTTTAGCAATGCAAAGAAGATTATTGAGAATTACAAGACAGAAAGACAAGTACATCAGTTAACTGTAAAAAAGTCAAAGAAGAAAAAGAGAGATAAATCATGTAAGAATCATGATTGAGAGAATATCAAAAGTGCAAAGACGCAAGTTTAAGAAGTTAATATTAAACTACAATTATAAAATTTCATGTAACATATGTCTTCTAAAAAAGAAAATCATGAACATCATGAAAAAATGAAGAAAAGAAGCAATCAATGATCATAAGCGAGAACATCAAAGTGAAGAAGAAAGCTATTTATTCATCAGTGAATCTCGTCATGCATTGCTTACTTCAGTCAATACTTACAAGGCAAAGACGAAGTAACATGATGATGATGAGAAGTGATGAGAATGAAAGAAATGAGAATCTCTACTCAACTATTAGATACAATCTCACATGATTGAAAGAAAAGCTACTCACTCTCTTATTGTCAAAAACGAAAAATGAGACAAGTCTTGATGCAAGCATTGAGACGATGAGTCATCATCAGCGCAGCATGACGCATCGACAGTTAAAGATGACGCAAGACTGAGTTTATCACATAATTATGCTTTCTTACGAAGCAGTACTTGCATTTGCGAGCATGTTCAATGAGAACTCAACACATGTGAGTCATTGTTGCACTCAGACGATGAATGCAGCGACAGCATCAGATCATCTGATCATTATCATTTATCATGCGTTAGCACTTATCAAAACACGCAAAGATAAATATGTTTATCAAAAGTCATAAGTTCAATCTTTAATATCAAAGATGCGAAGAAAGCAAAAGAAGCAAACATGACAGACGTGACAGCGATGACAAGAAATATATATCTTAAGAAAAAGAGCAAACTTTGCGAGCATGTTAGCATAATCTCAGTGAGCGCAAAGCTGCTACTTATCATGTTGATGATGATGATGTTAATACTGTTATGTCATTCATGTTAACTCATGAGCTGACTTGCATCACAACAACGCTGCAACGAAAGAAGCTTATTAGCAACATAGTTGCTTCTACTGACTGATTTTGACCTTTATTGTGTCAATCTTAATTATTTGATCTGTAAAATGATTGACTTTTTTATCAAAGTTACGAAAGTTAAATCTATTACAGTTAATCATGAAATTTTAAATGTTCAACTTTTCTATTTGACTTCATGTTTTCACTGCTTCACATCGTTTTTCACTTCATTCTTCATCGCTAACAGCATGCTTTTATCTTCTGCAATATGTCTTTTATATTTTCTAACAGCTATATAAATAAGAAACATCAAAGCAATGCTTAAAAGATTGCTGCTGTTGTCACATGTCATAAACAGCTTGCGTTTCAGATTCATTGAAATTCTTTTGCTCAATCTCCTTCTTTCACTCGCTCTTCTCAAGTCTTTTCTTCAATGATGATGCTGCAAGAACATAATTTCAATACAAATGTAACTTTGAAGCAAAGAAGAGAATGTTCTATTAAAGAAAAGACACAGTCAATGTCATTCATCAAGCAAAGAAAAATTGCTCAGAACATGAAGTTTGCAAGACAGAATCTTGAAGATTGCTTTGATATATGCAAATTGCAAAATTGATGAAAAGAAATCAGACAGTGACATTAACATTACTGTGAAAGAGCGACGCATTTGAATCGCAGTTCATTGAGTTCTTTGCTCATCACTTTGCAGAAACTTCGCTCAACTTCAATTTCGTCGTTGATTTCACGTCATTATGATCTGTGTATTAATTGCGATTTGACAAGAGTCTTAACTGACTTTCTCTTTTGAAATTTGATTGATTCGCTCGTCTTGTGTATTTATTGCATCGACACATCATGTCTTTCTGAAAATGAGACGCATTGATGCTTAAGTGATAGTCACAATGTTCTTTGTTTGATCTTTCAACGTGTCAATGATCTTGAATTCAGTCAATGTGTCATCTGTAAACTCGTATCTTCTGACTCAACATCATCTGCTCATGTTGCATTGAATTAATCTCTTGTCACTTTGAATCAATCTCTTGATGCTTTAATCATGTTTGAGAATGATTGAAATCTTATTCACGAGTTTTATAATGCTCTTGAGAACTTCAAATAAAATGATTGCAACATTTGCAATGAGATTAACTTTGACATGAAGCTGATCAACTGAGAGAAACGATGCTCTTGTCATTAATGCATCAAAGACAAAAGAATCAATCTTGATGATCTTACGCTGTGATTTGTCAAGAACGATATGAACTCATTGTGTTTACTCATCAATCTTTTTAAATTGTCTCTGATCAAGAAAATGTTGATAGTCAAAGCTTACGTCATCATGAAATTTCATCATGTAAAGAAACATCAGTATAAATATATTGATCATGTAGTTAACTTTGTGCAAAACACTCTCAAGATTGTCAGTCAATTGCTTTCTCTTTCTTTTAAGCTGCAAGTTCTTCTTTTAAAGCTCGTCATCTTGATCATTGAGAACAGTAACGCGAATCATCAATTTAAGTGTATCTTTCGTGTACATCATTGTAACGTAGAAGTTTGACTGATCTTTTTGAGAAAACATTATCTCAATTATGCAAATATTGTCATTGATGTTGAGCGACTTTCTCAATTATCTCAAAAGAATTTCATTCTGAATCGTCTGTCTTGCATTCTTCAAAATGAGAATGATGATGAGACTAAGACAGAGCAAAAATCGAATTAAAATGCTCAGATTTTGAACGAAGAATTGATCATCATTGATATTACTTTCATTTCTGACTTAATCACTGAACTTTTTGAGCTCACTCAACTTTGAACTGAACTGAAGCAGCTTCAGTCTGTCACAGCTGCTTTGTATGCTCAGCAGACTTTATTTTTCATGATCACTTTAAGCTTTCGCTCTCTTAATGAGCGTAATTTCTCTTTACACATTGCTTGTATGATCTTTTCTACTTTTTTTTCTATCGAAGTCGTTTTCTTCAACAATGCTCATCTTCACATTGTAACTTCTTTAATCAATTATTACAATCATTTGATGAGATATAAAAATGATTGCTTTGCACATCATTCTCAGTTTCACTATTGAGCATTTAACAGTCAGCTGCGAAAGCAGATTTGTCAAATCAGTCAATGATACATAAGTCATAATGCAGAGAAAATAAACAACATCAACGTACTTTAAGAAATAATCAAGAATTTAGAGTTTCATCTAACTGATATGATTGTTTGCAAGACAGTGACTGTGCGAGACATTCAATCATACTGAAACAGAGTCAGAATGAAACTGAAGACTATGATTTATGATTTTACTTGTTTCTCACTATTCATTATTCTTAATGTCACTGATTTACAATGACATGATCTTTATGCATACATGTCTGATCGAGAGACTTACATGACAGCGAGCGAGAGTGAACGAATTAAGATTGCTTGAAGACTGCTTCAGAAGAATTCTCACATCATTGTCAAGTGTTTGAAATGCAAAGTGATGCTGTTTATGAAGCTTGTTATTAAGAAGAAGTTCAAGATTCAGAATTTCTGATATTGTTATGAGTGACAGTCTCATGAAAACGATCACATTCATAAGTTTCTGTGAATCAATGATGCTTCAAGTGTCACAAATCTTGATCAATATCTTGCTTTCTAAGATGTACAGATCACGATCTTCAATCTCATCAATGAACTGTCAACGACTGCTGTTCACTCAAGCAGTCGTTCTTTCTCAGAGTGTACTAATATGCTTCGTGAGCTGATCAAACTGTTGAATCGCTTTTAGCGTCACACTCGCTGCACTTCGAGTTACTATCAGCGTAAGATCAGAGAAATAAATGAACTGACTTGTTGTTTTCACTTTTCTTGATCAGAGCAATCTTTGCTTGAAGTCTCTTGCAAGATGAATTCAAATCATTGTGTTTATCTTCTTGCTCAAAATGACGCTCTGCTCAACAGCTATAATATCACGATGATCATAAGATAAATGATTAACATGAATCTTTCTCTCTGTATGAATCAAACAACAGTGATGCACTATTTGATTAAGTATTGCTTCAAGATCGAAAAGAAGTCTGAATCATTCAAAAGTCTTCTTCAGTTCATAATGCTCAGAGTTTCTGACAGAACTTTCTTACTGTTTCTTGCTATCAAGCTAATGAACAAGTTAATTGTTGAGCGAGACTGATCTGCTTAAGAGATGTATCATCATTTTCTTCAGCGAAATCTACAAAATTTCTTACAAGTCATGCAGAATCTTGATCTATGATTAATTGAGAAGCAACAACGTGCTTTAAATCTTCAGAATGACAGTATCACTGTGTTCAAAATCTTTCTGAAACACTATTGCAAGCGATTTGCTCATCAGAAACATTTAACTCTTCTGATTGCAGCTCAAAAGTATATGTGAATAAACAAAACTCAGAACTTTCGCTCTTGATGTGATCATTTCAAGATGATTAACTTATTTTCTCATTATTCAGATCAGTCATCTCATGTTGATTATTCAAATTTCTGCAAAGATAAGCTCATGCTTCATCACTGCTTTCAAAGTGTCATTCTTGATGATTTATTGAACGACGATGATGAGAATTGAATGTCTGCTTATGTCGCTTGCGCGATCAATCATGATCACTTGCGTGATTCATTGAGAATCATGCTCAAGATGATTGAGACTGACTCTGAAATCAAGTTTTTAAAACATAATGAGATCGAGCAGAATCAGAATCTTCGTCACGAAGAACTGCTGAGTCAATGCAGATCAAATCATGCTAATAGTTTCATGCAGATATTTATTGATCTGAGCAAAAGATTCATGAACAAGAATCACGACTGACTGCAATCTACATGTGACGTGACTTTGATCATCATTTGAGATCACTCAATCGTTGCTTGCATAATTCGCAAGAATGCTTTCGCCTCAGTTATTCTTGAGAAGATCGATAGTTTTTTTCTTTTAAATGTCAAGCAGCAAGACGTTGTTGATTGAATCATTGATCATTATCACTATTGCTCTGATGCTCAACTTCTTCTGCATCTGAACAAGATTGTTGAGATTGAAAAGTTAATCTGCATCAATTTAATCTTCAGTCATTTGACGTACTATGCTGCACAAATTAATATGAGCAATTCAATACTGCAAGCAATCTTCATTGATGTAACTGTCTTTAACATTAAAAGCTTTATTCTTCATCAATTGTTGAATCTTCTCATTCAAAGTGTCTTTAAGTTTCTGAAGTTAAAAAGTCTTACTCGCTTGCAAAATTGCTTTCGTCGTTGTTGTTTTCTTATCATTGACAAGAAGTTCATGATTGATTTAAAAACTCTTCATTACATTGATCAACGTTTTTGTCAGATTCATACTTGATCAAATGTCTTCTTCAAAGATTTTTTCATTCTTTTTTGCAACGACTTTGATCAACTTTCTTCAATCAGCGATCAAGCACTGTATAACTCTTATGTCACATCTTTCTTCATAAAAACTTTGACTGATCTGCAAACATATTTTGCTTTTGATCAGATTGTTGTTCTGTCTCAAATCATGAAACAACAAGATGAGAATGCTGAATCTTAACAGTTTCATAATATCTTGAATGAGCTGCAAGACAACAAGCTGAGTTCTGAGAATTAAGACTTTCTTTTAAATCATGTGAAGAAAAATATGATACTGAAAAGCTGAATTAATTTTAATAAAGCATTACATTTCTACGTCATCAGATATGAGATTGATGAGTATAATTTCAATTGTCTTGAGCGATTAAATCAGTCAATTATTAAGATATGCATCAAACACGCTGACAAGAGAGTTAAGAAGATTTCATTTGATGATGCTGACAAGCTCTCTTGCACATTGCTTCTTAGCAGAAACGCTTGAATCATGCTAATGTTTAATATGTTTATTGAGAAAAGCTTAATCAATGACTTGATAAGCACTGTTGTTGATGTTATTTGAAATGATGATACAGATGATTCTTTTACAACTCTTTCTGCAGTTGTTTTGATGAAGATGAACAACTATGTTGATTTTATCTGCATGCTCATCAATGATTGAAATGTTGTTTCTATTTTTCTCAGAACAGCTACGTGAAATAATGATGATAATACATGTTCTTGTGAGCAATTTTCTCTGATTCTGATCTTTGCTATCATCATTCACAAAAGTCAAAGACTTATTTTAATCAAAGTGATTCTCAATCTTGCTATGTTGAACTTCTGTCAAGATTTAACATATGTAAGTCTATCATGAGTTCATCAAATTCAAGATCTTGCTTTTAAAATTTCGTTTTTCTATGATCATTTCTTTCAACGTAATGATGAGTCAATTTTCAAATGCATTAATGATAGTCATTGCAGACAGAGATTGTCATCACTTCTCTTTTTTTTCCCTCAATGTTAATGTATGATTTATGTATGTAGTTTAATCTTCGCTTACAAATGAACATATAATAATGTTTGATCAATTGATTAACAAGATCAAATTAGTAGCATGAAGTGAATATGATTCTTTTACGACGAAAATAGTCATTTACATATGATCAGCTCACATCTCAACTCATCTTTCTTTCATTTACTTTCAATATGTACATCTTCTTCTGAACTACATCTTCAATTCAAACATCTACGCTTAATTTAAACACGTATGCTTACGCTTTTCTTTCAAACACTATTTTCAATTCTATCTCTTCATCATGTCAAATTCACGCTCAAAGATTACGAATTTGAACTTAAACATGATGTTCTCTGCTTCTTAAGTGAACGAACTTTCTGTATTGAACGTACTAGATTACAACTATTATCAGAATCATTTCTTTAATGAGATGATTAATACTAAATTTAAACTGATTGTCAGAATTTTTCTACATTATTTCAACGTAGTGAATCTCTTTCTCTACGCTTAGCGTAAGATTAATGTCACAAGAAACGTCTTAATTATTTCAAAAAAATGATTAACTATCATCTTTGATATGATTATTCATGAGATTCAATGATGAAATTCTGACGCAGCTGAGATGAACTTCAACAATTCTTTCGTCATTGATGCTTCGTCTTCAGCATTGTAAGTCATGAGTTGTATGCTATGTCGTTGCGTTCGCAGAAATTTCTAACGCTGAATATAGTCAATCACTCATTTCTCACTTCTCACACTTTCTTTCTTTTTCTTTCATCTCTTCTGTGCATGCTTCATCTCAGACATCTTTATCTGATCATTCTTCTCATTGCTCTTTCTCTTTCTTCAAATGATCTTACTTCTTCTTCGTCAGCGTCTATGATGAAAAATATGTACAAAGTTTTTAAGATTATTCAAATTGATTGCATGCTTTTTTGAAACATCATCATCGCGTATAAACTTCTTTATTTCTTCATGCATTTTTCTTTGATGAGATTGTCATAATTAATTCACATTATTATCACCATTATTTGATGATAACTTTAGAATCAATCATTCAAGATCTGAATTCAAACAAAACAGTTAACAATACATTGATTAAATTTAAAGATAAGTTCAAATAAACAAAAACAAGAAATCGCGAGAGAAAATCTTGTATATTAAGCTTATCAGATACAAGTTTAAAAGCTTTCATTCACATTGTTTTTGAATGTTTTAATTCATATATTCTAAGTAAAAATCTTGAACGACAAGTCTTGCATCATTAATGTCAACGACTTTCTCATTATGAAAGTTGTTGACGTTGACAATCAACTTAACAGTTTGAGAAATAATATCATCTTCGAAATCAACTCACTAAATCAAGAGTATTTTCAAGTGTTGATGTTAAACGCAGCACGTCTCGATGTTTTTCAACGTTTGTTTACAGACTTTGACAACTTGATCTCTTCTGCAAAGATAGTCAATGATTTACAAAATGTTGATCAAATGAGAAGCATGATAATCATGCTCATCAGAAATCAGATAATGTGATGATTTGATCATAAGCAGATGAAGAGAGACAACTGAGTTTTCATTATTTAGTTCATTTAAGATAGTAAATTAAACTTGATTCTCTTTTTGACTTAATAATGCTTGAAAGCGTGTTTTCTTTACATCATGATTATAAAGCTATGCTGTTTCTTTATACTTGAAATAATATTGATTAGACAAGAGACATCATACTGACTCAAGATAAATGATTTATTGTTGTAATCAACGCGCTCATCTTTGAAAGAAGACGTTAATACTCAAGATTGAAAAGCATGAACAGTTTATCTATCATGTTCATCTTCATGCTAATTTTCTAAATCACGACTCGTCTTATGTTTTCTTCTGCTTGCATCTATGTGCTAACACTGAGTTCAAAAGATGATTCTCTTGCAATTTTAAATGCTTTTCTCAATTCTCTTTGAACTGTTTTCTCTCATCTCTTCTTTTAATCTCTTTGACTGACTGACTCTCTTTTCATTGTCACTTCATGAATGACTTTGTAAATCATTAATGTTTCGACAAAGAGCTTAAATAGCTTGTGAGCTAGTGAGCAGAGTTCATTCAATACTAATGCACTCAAGACACATATGCTAGCTACTAGATGAAACGTTTGCTACAAGCTAGCTGTTAACTGAGTTTGCATCATTGATTAGCTTACATGCTACATAAATCAGCTACAAGCTGATTTAGCTGATTTAGCACTACTTTTCACTTTACTCATTTATCTACTCACTCATTTACTCTTCATTCTACTTATCTATTTACTCACTCATTTACTCTTCATTCTACTCACTCATCTACTCTTCATTCTACTCATTTATTTACTCGCTCATTTACTCTTCACTTTACTTGTTTATTTACTTACTCATTTACTCTTCATTCTACTCATTTATTTACTTACTCATTTACTCTTCATTCTACTCATTTATTTACTTGCTCATTTACTCTTCATTCTACTCATTTATTTACTCGCTCATTTACTCTTCATTCTACTCATCTACTTTTCATTCTACTCACTCATTTACTCTTCACTCTACTCGCTCATTTACTCTTCATTCTACTCATCTACTTTTCATTCTACTCACTCATTTACTCTTCACTCTACTCGCTCATTTACTCTTCATTCTACTCATTTATTTACTCACTCATCTACTCTTCATTCTACTCATTTATTTACTTGTTTATCTACTTGCTCATTTACTCTTCACTTTACTCGTTTATTTACTCTTCACTTTACTCGCTCATCTACTTTTCATTTTACTCGTTTATTTACTCGCTCATTTACTCTTCATTCTACTTGTTTATTTACTCACTTATTTACTTTTTACTCTACTCATTTATCTACTCTTCACTTTACTCTCTATCAAACATGTTGATTGAGTGCATAAAACACGTCAAACAATGTTTTAAACAATGCTTTTTACATAACTTTCTATCTACTCATCACTTTACATGCTCAGCTATTTATTCAATAATCTTCGCTTTAAGTTTTATAAAGCTAACGCTAAAAAGTTTAAAGTTTTCATCTTCTTTTTTTCTTTATAGTTTCTACTTTCTAGAACAACAACAATCAAAATATCAACATGTTCAGCTATCAACTCAGCTATCTACTCATTCATCTAGTAATCAGTCTATCGCTTTGAAACATGCTTCAAAAGATGCGTTGATTAAGCGCATAACATAAGTTAAACAATGCTTCAAACAATGCTTTTTACTGAGCTTTTTACTGATCTTTCTACTGATCTTTTGATCGATCTTTCTATTGATCTTTCTACTAGTGAGCTTTCTACTGATCTTTCGATCGAGTAATTTAATGAACTTTCTACTAATCTTTTGATTAAGTCATTTAGTGAGCTTTCTATCAATCTTTCTATCAATCTTTCTATCAATCTTTCTACTGAGCTATCTATTGAGCTATCGACTGAGCTTTCTATCAAACACTCTATCAAACATTCTACATGCTTCAAAATACGTGTCGATCGAGTGCATAACACAAGTCAAACAATGCTTTCTACATGACTTTCTATCAAGCACTCTTCATGTTTCTCTATCAAGCACTCTTCATGTTTTTCTACCAAGCGTTCTTCATTGTTTTCTATCAAGCGTTCTATCAAGCATTCTTCATGTTTCTCTATCAAGCGCTCTTCATGTTTTTCTATCAAGCACTCTTCATGTTTTTCTACCAAGCGTTCTTCATGTTTTTCTATCAAGCGCTTTTCATGTTTCTCTATCAAGCACTTTACCAAGCATTCTTCATGTTTCTTTACCAAGCGCTTTTCATGTTTTTCTACCAAGCATTCTACCAAGCATTCTTCATATTTCTTTATCAAGCACTCTTCATGACTTTCTATCAAGCATTCTTCATGACTCTCTACATGATTCTTTACCAAGCATTCTTCATGTTTAAATAAATGATTAAATAGCTACTTAAATAATCAATTCATCAAATGATTTATTTGATTACATACGAATCTTGAATGTAGAAACGTATAAAAAGTGAACATGTATTGCGCATTATATCTTTTGAGCAATTGATGTCTTTTGAGCAAATGACTGTCATCAAAAGATACAAGCACTTGTAGCTAACTATTAGTTGTTGATGAGTGACTATTAAAGCTTGTGAGCTAGAAGCTTAACTAAACAGATATTTTTGACTGATGCTAGCTTGATGAGCTTGTAATCAGTTTTAGCTGATTTCATCAAATGATCAATGATCATGAATTGTGTGCTATGTCGTTACGTTCACACAAATTCTCAACGCTGAATATAGTCAATCACTCATCTCTCACTTTTTACACTCTTTCTCTTTCTCTTTCTCTTTCATTCTCTTTGCTCAGTTGTCTTTTCAGACATTTTCATTTGATCACTCTTCTCATCATTCTTTTTCTTTCTTCAGATGATTTCACTTTCTCTTCATCAGCATATATGAAGAAAAATCATTCAAAGCTTGCAAAATCATTCAAATTAATTGCATGCTTTCTTGAAACATTATCATCATACATGAACTTCTTCATCTTTTCATGCATTCTTCTCTGATGAGATTGTTGTAACTGAATCACGTCATCATCATCATTATTCAATTATGACTTCAGAATCAATCTTTCAAGACTTGAGTTCTAATAAGACAGTTGACAGTACATTGACTAGACATAACTATATGTCTGAATGAACAAAGACAAGAAATCGCGAAAGAAGTTCTCATATTTCAAATTCATCAAATACAAATTCAAAAGCTTTCATCTACGTTGTTTTAAACATTTCAACGTGTTTAGTTCTATGTAGAGTCGTTTGATGATGAGTCGCGAATCATGAGATCAAATGATTTTCTCAATATAAAGATGATCAATATCAACAACAGAGTCAATGATTTGAGAAACAATATCATATTTGAAGTGAGTTCGTGAAGTTGTAAATAGTTTCAAGTCTTATATTTAATCAAAGACGTCTCAATGATCTTGAACATCTGTTTGCTATTGTTGATAACTTGATTTCTCGCTCTAAAACAGTCTCAAAACATGATTGAGAGTATTCATTAAGATACTTAGTAAGTTCTGAGTTGTTGCAAGCATGCATCTCTGATACTTCTGATTAGTCTGATTAGTCTAACATAGACTAGTATAAAGCTGTGAGTAAAACTGTTGTTGACACGCTAGCGATCTAGCGTGTCTTCGTGAGTAAAACTCACGTCATGTTGCATCTTCTTTCTACTTCAGCTTTGAACTTCTAGTTAGAATACACTCATATGATTCACTTTATGCAGACTCATAACATTAGTTCAAAGCTCATTAATCTTGCTATCAACGTGTAGACGATATAAAAACAAGCTACATCATTAAACTTAAACCAGAATTGAAACTTGAAAATTGAGTTCAGAAAGCTTGTTAGAAATCAAGAAATTTCTAGAACAGAAGAATAGAAGAACATGAACGCGTTGTTTTAAAATTGAAATCTGAAGTTTCATTTGAATCTCGATCAGCAATTTTTCTACTCACACAATGACTAGAAGCACAGAATCAAAATCAGTGAGCATTGCTCACTACAAACTTCGAAATGCTAGAAGAGAATTACTTCTATCACATAATTGAATAGCATCAAAAGAAGAAAACATGAATGCTATGCTGAACATCAAAAAAAAGAACATGAATGCGTTACTTTTTGATCACGAAATGATTAAGATCAGCATCAATGAAGAGCTGAATGCTTGAATAATTGATAAAAGAACAGATGACATTATTATCTTTATTAAGTACATGATTCATCAGTATGACATTGAAATTGAAATTTACAATAACATGATTCAGATGTTGAAAGATGTCAACAAGATAAATATTAAGTTGAAGATTACTCAGACAATGTTGAATACTATAAGAACGCGTCTGCAGAAAGAGATGAGAAACAAGAATGTAATTATACATCATCTAAAGATTGCATCAAGTTGACAAAGCACTTCAATTTCAAAAGATTGATTCTTGAAGTCAATCAAGCTATCTGACTCATCTTTGTTTAAAGATTTGAGACAGAATGTGAATAATTAATTGTTTTAAATGCAAAACAAGCTGAAGATAAATAAAAATCATTTTTCTATTGAAGAATTAAAGATTGTATATGTGAAAAGTTGAGTCAATAAAACAATGATCAAACACATAGCATTTTGAATGAAAGATGCAATCACGAACTTATTTCTAGAAGCAGAAGAGATGTTGTCGATCATAAACAAGATGTATAATGATTTCAATTGATGTCACATAATTCAACAACAGTTCTTAAAACTGTATTAAAATAAAATCTTCTTTCATGATTTTTGAATGAAATTTCAACAATTCAATGCAGAATTAGAATACAATAATGAGACTTTACTAAATGATCTGCAGCATAAGATTAGTTCAGATCTTTAATAAGCAATGCTCAATGAATGAATCATTGATTTGAATGAATTCGTCGACATCTGCATGCAAGCTGACGTTCAATTGACGAAACTGAATGCTCAATCAGCTCTTAAAACATTGATGACTCAAGTCGCTCGCTTTATCGCTAGCATCTTGATGATGCTCATGATCGCGATCTCAGTTTTATTCTTTGCATGAAAGAAATTCAGAATATCAAACGTTGACTTTGCTAAAGAAAAGTTGTTTAAAAAAAAACTCTGCTTTAAATGCAAGAAGTCAAAACATAAAGCATGTAACTGTTTCAAGTCAACTCAGATACATGAAATTGCAGCGATTTTGAAAAATGATCTGTTTTCGTCAAAGTAGTGACTGAGAGCAACATGCTCATATCTTGCTTCATTAATATGCTTGATGACTCATTTGATTTTAAGTCGTTTATTGTGAACATCATCTTAAGTAGTTTAAAAAAGATATTTCAATTTCTTGTTCTGATAAACATTAAAGTTATTGACATAATGTTCATAAATGATTCATTGATTTCAGAGCTATGTAAATGCTTTGATATTCAGTCAATTTCACTGTTTAAATCAAAGTTGATTCATTCATATGACAAAACTCTCAATCAAAGATTTATTACATATGCTCTGTATATCTCAATCACTATACAAGAACATAAGAATGAAATGATATCTTTATTAATAACTCATTTAAATCAGCACAAGATAATTATTGACAATCTTTGATTGAAAAAAAATCAAATTTTGATAGATTCTGCAAATGATTGATTGATATCTTCATTAAATATTCAAACTTCGAAACTTATTGTTTTGAAAGTAAGCAGTCAATCAGCATTTCATTGACTTAAATCAAGCGAAATCTGCAAAATGAAACGAAAGAACTTAAAGTCTATGTCAATGATCATCTGTTACGAGTGTATCAAGATCATAAAACTGACAAGACTGAAACTTTAATCAATTCACAGAATACACTAGCGCTTACTTTGCGAATTGATTAAAGCTAGTTTGCGTCTCTATTTGAGTCTCTTTGTTTTCTCAACATCTCTTTGTGTTATCAAACATTTCTTTTTCATTATCACTCTACATCACATCTTTATCTGTGTTATCTTGTTCTCTTTGAGTCTAGCGCAGTCTCTGAATATTAGTATATATAGAAGCTCTGATACTCAGTTTCTTCTGTATTCTTAATATTCAGTTATAGCTATTTCTAAAGATCAAGCACTATTAACTTTGATCTTCACTGATTGTATCATTTAAACATGATTCTGACATTATATTAAGAATTTGTTAATCACATAATACTGATCTTATTACTCATTCAATCAACTCATACAGACGAATCGAGTCTAAAGAAATTTGTTTATCTAATGATTCAATCTCGAAAGACAAGAACAACATCAGAAAGTTCATAAAATCAACGAGAATATACAATCATTGAATTGCTAGAAGATTTATTGCTCATTTAGTATGCATTCGTTCAAAATTGATTAATAGAATCTATGATAAAGAATCTTCGTAAATTGCTAGAGAATCAAAATCAATCAAGAGAATTATGATAAAGAATCTTCGTGAATTGCTTCAAGATTAATCATCTTCACAAACATCTTCTTTGTTGAACAAACATTCGTCTTTCTTCATAAAATCACTGAGCTTCATTCTTCGTTCAGTTCAAATCAATTCTCATCTTCTTCATTATGACATTTAAGAACACATCTGATAAAGATCAAGCTTTTGCTGATTTCTTGCAATAAACATGTTCACAAGCTTTCTCTTTTATCATCGACTCACAACACGCTTCTTCATTCATTGCTTTTAACGAATCAAACGCTGAAATCATCATACTTAATGATATAAAAGTATGAAAGAAACGTATCTATGATTTTAATAGAGAAACAGATCATCTCATCAAGATGAAACAACAAGACAAGAGTGAAATTCAACAGTTGAAAGCAAAATTACAAGCTTTCACTGCTATCACAGTCAATGTAATCATCACTGCTTTCTTGATTGTCATCTACTTTGAATGATTTAAATATTACAAAATACTCAACTCTTCAATGTTCACTGATGAAAAGAATTCTACTTGAAAGAACTGATTTCTTGACATACAAAAGAAGTTAGCAATGAACATTGACATTTTTTCAAATGAACTTTACAAGCTGAGTTACATTAACTCTCAACTAGCAGATGACGTTGTTGAAGTCACTTAAGTCAGACGTGATTTCAACTGTAACAATCTTTATCTGACTGTCAATGAACTTCTAGAGAAACTAGCTCAATCGTTTCATGACTCTGATAAGAAAGATAACTATCGTAGAAAATATATTAATCTGATTCAAGAATCAAAGAAATTCAGCGATTTCTTTAATCAGTTTCAATGACTATACATTTATTTATCTAAAGTATCAGAAGAACGTACTAGTCGTTGATCTAAAGAATAAAATAAATTCTTGTCTTTAAATCTTTTGAACAGTTCAGATGAAGTCACTCATTAAGCTATTAGATATTCAAAACTATCTGATTCGCTTAAACAATGAACATAAAGCAGTTCAAGAGATCAAGAACAAATTACTCAAACATGATGATTCAAAGATCATCATTTCTAGAGCAACTATTGCTGTTCAGTCTTCTACTTTGAAGTCTGACTGATTAAAGTCACGCAGCGCAGTTTTGACTAGCGTCAAGAATGCAGACGTTCTAGTTGAAATCTGTTTTATATGTCACAAATCAGATCATAGTTTCAAAGAATGCTCAAATTAATCTATCAAAGTCAATGCAGTTGATGAGAATTATGATTGTTTTGAACTTGATACTGAATCAGAGTTTGAGTTAAAAAACTAGTCATCTCTTCAACAGTCACTGAAGTGAAGATTATATCTTTGTGCAATCTAGATGAAATTCTATCGAAAGAAAATTACTTTAATAAGTCGTTTCTAGTCAATGCTCTTCTCATCTTGCAGAACGAATCATTCAGTCTTCGCTCTTTGATAGACAGTGATTCAGCCGTTTATATGATTATATATATCAATCTAGTCGATAAAGTATGTAAAGAGCTGAGAATTCAACCTATATTACTGACAAAAGAGAAGTTAATAAAAGAATATGATGAAAAGATATTTAAAAAGACTATTACTCATAAAATTCTATCAAATCTCATCATTGAAAGTCATAAGAAATTGACTGTTTCTATGTTGATAGTTGACATTGATCATCACGAAGTCATATTAGAAAAATCATGAATGAACAAAAATGAAATATTACTGAATATGCAAATTGATGTCATCGTTTTTTCAAATCAATTAAATACTTTCATTTTGATTTTTTCAATTTCTTTCAATTTAAAGCACTTAAGTTGATTGTGATCAACTTCGTTTACTTTTATCTCTCAGTTAAAGATTTCTAGAATGCTCAAATGATTTATTTCAACTATGATTCAGAAAGAGTCATTCTCAATTCAAAGCATAAATGTTGCTTCATTTAAAACATTGTTGAATCGCTTAAAGAAGAATCAGACTGAAGTATTCGCTCTATTCATGAAGAATATTGATAGAAAAATCGCGTACAACACTCAGTGCAATTTGAATGCTCTGAACGTCTCTTTCGTTAAGAAAATGACTCAGAATTTGAAAGCTATTAAAGTCAAGCTGTCTTCAGAATATCATGATTCTCTAGATGTTTTTGATCAAGCTTAATTGAATAAGCTATCTTTGAATTGCTTCTACGATCATAAAATCGAGCTGACTAGTGATTCAACTCTTTCTCATTGCTAAGCATATTAAATGTCTTCTTTCAAGCTTCTGAAAGTAAAGAAGTATCTGAACAAGAACTTGTCAAAGAAATTTATCACTTCAAGTCAAGCTCTTTACTCATCACTCGTTTTATTTACTCTTAAAGCAAACGAAGATCTTCGCTTCTGCATGAATTATCGCAAGCTAAACGTCATTTTCAAGCGAAATAAATATTCGCTATCTCTAATAAATGAGATTATCAATAAGATAACAGATTGCAAGCATCTGACTAGAGTGAATATCATATCAGCGTTCAACAAACTTCAAATGCATTTTGATAACGAGAATTACATCACTTTTATCACTGCTTTAGAAGCATATAAATATCAAGTGTTACTCTTTGAATTAACTAATGAATCAATCTTCTTTCAGCAATATATGAATGATGTTCTATGAGAATTTCTGAATGACTTTTGCCAGAATTACCTGAATGATATTCTCATTTATAGCAAAATCAGAAAGAAACATAGAAATCACGTCAGACTAGTGCTGAGACAACTACGTGAAGCTAAACTACAGATAAATATTCAAAAGTGCGAATTCAATGTAGAGAAAACAATCTTTCTAGAAGTCATTGTATCAGAACAAGATCTTTGCATGAATTCAAGCAAAATGATCATTATAGTCAACTGAACTACTTTGATCAATTTGAAAGAAATTCAGAGCTTCATGAGATTTGTAAACTTTTATCGTTATTTCATTAAAAACTTCTTCAAACTAGTCAAATCATTCACTCAATTAACTAGAAAAGACACGTCTTTTGTTTGAAACGAAGTCTGCATTCAAGCTTTCAGAAATCTGAAGAAACAGATTAGTTTCGCTTCAGTTCTTCGTCATTTTGATCTTTAACGTCAGACTATTTTGAAAATTAATGCATTGAACTATGTAAAAGATGAAATACTGTCTCAGTATAATGATGAAAGTGTACTTCACTCGATGATCTTTTACAGCAAAAGCATGATTCTTGCTGAAATCAACTATCATATCTATGACAAGAAATTGCTGATTATTATTCGCTGTTTCAAACATTGATAACTTGAGCTGAAATGTACTGAATTACTCATTCAGATATTCATTGATTATTAAGCTCTGAAGATCTTCATGAAAAACAAACAACTGAGTCGACGTCAAGTCAACTATCTGAATATTCTATCAAAGTTCAATTTTCAGATCATCTTTAAATCAGGCAAAACAAACACTAAAGTCAATGCATTAACTTGAATGTCTTTAGCGAATGTCTTTGAATCAGCTAAACGGCTTGAAGATCACTTTCAAACTATTTTTATCTTTGATAAAGTCAATATTCTACCTATTAACTTGAAATCAAACGCAAATTCAAAATCAGAGATCAATCTCTATCAGAGAGTATAATTAGTCAATTAAACAAATGAGCTTTGCAGCAAATATAAACAAGCTAAAAACGACAACAAGCTCAAGCTTCATAGCACTAAGATGAAGAACTGCAAAATTATTGATGACGTTCTATTTAGAAAAAGATTACTTTGAGTTTTCAAGAACATGCACACAAAACTACTACAAAAAGTGCATGATCAATCTTTCATCTTTCATTTCAACAATAAATAAACTATTGATTTAGTTCAGCGCTTCTACTATTGATCAGATCATTAAGTTACTATCAGACAGTATATTCAAAACTGTCAAACCTGTCAACAAAGCAAAGTCTCTAAAGATGTAATCAACGAACTTCATCAATCTCTATTTATCTCACTAGAACAATGAAAAAATATAGCTATGAACTTCATAACTGAGCTATCTCTGTTGAAAAACTATAACGTTATTTGCATAATCATATGTTGTCTCTTCAAAAAACATCACTATGTTCTCTGTCATTGAAAAGACAATGACATCTCAGTTGAAGAAACAGTCTGAATTATGCTATGAAACGTCTATTGACTGCATGATCTACTCAGTTCTATTGTTTCAAATAGAAACTCTTAATTCATATTCATCATGTGAAAGAGTCTTTGTAAGCGACTACGAATTATCGCTAGCTTATTCACTGCTTATCATTCTGAGATTGACGATCAAACAGAGCAAGTCAATCAAAACGTTGAACGCGAACTCAGAATCTACTGTAATTACATGCAGAATGATTGAGCTAAATGAATATCTATGATTGAGTTCAGTGACAATGTCAATACGTTCTTGATCATCTCAATGATTTTTTTCTACTTCAATAAAGAATTTCATTCTTGAATGAGTTTCAATTCAGATACAACTGACTATGAAATCACTTGTGAACGAATTGAAGCTAGAAAATCAGATGATATTGTCATTTGAATGAAAGAGCTACTGAACTTTGATCATCAACAATTGAAAAAGACTAAGCTGATCATCGAAGCTCAGATCAATAAACATAAATGAGACGTCATTTACGAGATAAATGATCAGATTTGACTATCTTTTAGAAACGTCAAAATCACAAGATCATGCAAGAATTTGAAAGATAAACAGCTAGATTTCTACTCAATCATTGTCAAAGTCAAGACTTTCTATCATTTTCGTCTATTTACAAGCATGAAGCATATACACTCAATGTTCAGTTCTAAGATACTGCAACTGTATTCAAATGATTCTTTGTCAGATCAGCATATCAAATCACTCAAATCAATCACTATCAAAGATGAAGAACATTGAAAGATAAATAACATACTAAACTTCAGACACTATCAAGATTGAATGCAGTACAAAGTCAAATGAAAAGATCTAGATAAAGATGATGATTGATACTATATTGATAAAGAAAAATTCAATGACTTCAAGAAAGTTTTAAATGAATTTCATATGCTACATTCAAATAAATCGCGCTAAATAAACGAAACAACTGACAATAAAGCGAAAAGTGAGTCAGCAAACAGACTACATTCATGCAAACATGAATTTTCGAAGAAAGAGTAATGTTACAAGTGTATCAAGATCATAAGACTGACAAGACTGAAACTTTAATCAATTCACAAAGTATATTAGCGCTTACTTTGCAAATTGATTAGAGCTAGTCTGCGTCTTTATTCAAGTCTTTATTCAAGTTTCTTTGTTTTTTCAACATCTTTTTGTATTATCAAACATTTCTTTTTCATCATCACTCTACATCACATCTTTATCTGCGTCATCTTGTTTTCTTTGAGCCTAGCGCAGTCTCTGAATATTAGTATATATAAAAGCTTTGATACTCAGTTTCTTCTGTATTCTTAATATTCAGTTATAGCTATTTCTAAAAATCAAGCACTATCAACTCTGATCTTCATTGATTGTATCATTTAGGCATGATTCTGACATTATCTTAAAGCGAACTACAAATTTGAAATCAGTAAATTGATTTATTGAATCAGCTTTCATATGAAAGCAAAGCACTTAAGTTGATCTTGATCAACATGAATTCATTCAATCATCAAAGAAGAAAGAGCTCGTCAATATTGTCATGATCGAAGTCGCTGCTTATTGAACTTTAGTCAAGAAGAAGAATGTCAAGATCTTTACATTGATCATTAGTGAAATCAACAAGATGCTTAGCTCAATCAAAGATTCAGCGAAACTGAATGAAATGATCTCTGTCATGTCATTAAAGAAACTGAAGAAGAAGCTTTCAATAGTTTATCATGACTTTCTAAACATTTTTGACAAAGAAAAAACAACTCAGTTATTTTCACATTGATCATATGATCATAAGATTAAATTAGAAGATGAGAGTTAATTTTCTAGAAGTTAATTGTATCTTATATTGAGTCACAAGTTGCAGTAGATCAAGAAGTATCTAGAAGAAAATTTGAAGAAGAAGTTTATTACACTCAGCAAAGCTTCATTCGCTTCGTCAATACTATTCATCAAAAAGAAAGATGATAGTCTTTGCTTTTGCGTGAATTATTAAACATTGAATGCTTTGATTAAAAGAGATCGTTATTCAATATTCTTAATAAACGAAATACTCGCTTGAATTCAAGACAGTAAATATCTGATTCAACTTAACATTATTGTTGCATTCAATAAGCTTTGCATGAGTTCTGAAAGTAAGAATCTAATCACATTCATTACTTTCTTTGATGTTTACAAATATAAAGTAATGCTTTTTGAATTAATCAATGAATCAACATTCTTTCAGCACTATATTAATGACGTATTGTTCAACTGTCTGCATAAATTCTATCAGATTTATCTGAATGACATTCTCATTTACAGTAAGATCTTGAAGAAACATAGAACTCATGTGAAAGAAATGTTAAACAAGCTTCGTGAAGTCAATCTGCAGATAAACATTGACAAGTGCAAATTCAAGATTTAGAAGATTTCATTTCTAAAATTACTGATATTCATTAATGATTTACAAATGAATTCTTGAAAAGTTGATGTGATTTGAAGCTGAGAAGTGTCTCAATTGTTAACTCATGTACAGATCTTCATTGACTTCTGCAATTTCTATCAACAATTCATAAAGAACTTTTTGAAGATCGCTTGATTTATGATAAAGCTGACTTGAAAAGATTATTCATTTGAATGAACAGAGATCTGTCAGATGATCTTTAAGAAACTGAAGCAACAGATGATGACAGCTCTCATTCTGAAGCATTTCAATTCAATCAGAAAAGCTATTCTGAAAATAAACTTCTTGAACTATGTTAACGACAAAGTATTGTCTCAATATGATGATGAAGACATTCTACATTCAGTGATCTTTTATAATAAGAACATGATTTCTGCAGAATGCAACTACAAGATTTACGACAAAGAGCTTTTGACTATTATTTGATGTTTGAAGCATTAATGCTTCAAATTGAAATGTACTGATATTTTGATCAAGATTTTTATCAATCACCTGAATTTGAAGTACTTCATGATCATTAAGAAACTGATCAGACGACAGACTAAATGAGCTGAGAAGTTATTTGAATATAACTTCAAGATCATATATTAATCAGAAAAGCAGAATCTGAAAGCAGACGTGCTGATCAGAATGTCAGATGTTAAATCAGTTGAATCAAATGATGATTGAAAGCTATATCAGCATCAGATGCTATTGTCAGCAAGCACATTTGAATTGCAATCAATAGAAAATGATCAAGATCTGACTCAGATCTTGCTCATATTTGACTCAGATTCAAAACAGAAATCGAAAGTTAATGAAGATTTAATTGAAGAGATGATTTCTATTCAAAATCAAATTATAGTTGAAAATTAAATGAATCAACAATGTATCAATATTTGAACAGTCATAGAACAGAACAGAAGAACTTGTCAAGATATGAGTCTAGACAATTGCAAAGTACTGAACGAAGTACTCTGAAAGAATAATAGACTGTGAATCTCTCAGTCAATGATCACTTAATTGATAAAAGAAGCATATGATCTTTTGATCAATAATCATTTCAATATGAATTGAACATTAGACTTGTTAAGACAATCATATTGCTGATCAAAGATGAGAACAACAATCAAATGTTACATTCAAAACTGTTACGTTTATCGTAGATCAAAAGCATCAAGAGATCAAATCAATGAACTACTGAAGTCATTATTTATATCTGAACAATGATGACAAGACATATTATTGAATTTCATTATTGATTTATTGAAAAGTGATGAAAGCAACGCGATTCTAACAGTGATAGATTGATTGTTTAAAGAATGTCACTATATACTCTGTTAATTAGATGACGAAGAAACTTTCACTGAATAAACAGTCAAGCTGCTGCTGATATGACTCTTCAGAACTCATGAGTTATCAAGATCAATAGTGTTCAATAGAAATTCACAATTCATATCAATTGTCTGAAAGTCTTTATGTCTGAGACTCAACATTAAGATAAAACTATTCATTAACTATTACTCACAGATCAACAATTAAACGAAAAGAGCAAATCAGAATGTAGAATGATATCTATGAAGTTACTGCTCATACATGCAAGATGACTGATTCATCTGACTATTTATGACTGAATTCATCAATAACAATGCTATTTTGTTGTCAATTAAACAATCAGCGTTCTTTCTGAATAAGAGCTTTCACTCTCATATGAGCTTTGATTTGAATTTAACTGAATATGAAATCACTTGAGCTAAAATTCAAGCAGGCAAAGCAGAGAATATATTCAAACACATGAAATGATCATTAGTGTTGATTAAGCAGACATTAGCAAAAGTCAGAGTCACAATGAAGAAACAGATTAATAAGCATTGAAAGAAAATGATTTACAAGATAGATGACATGATATTTCTGAATTCTAGAAACATTATGATTGCAAGATCATCAAAGAAACTGAATGATAAGATGCTAGAATCTTTCAAGATTCTGACTGAGATCAAACATGCATATTGACTGAAATTGTCATTGACAATAAAGATTTATTCAAAGTTCATCTCAAATCTGCTACGACTGAATTTGAAAGACTCTCTGAAAGAACAACGAAATGAGTTGTCTGATTTTATAATAATAAATAATGAAGATGAATGAAAAGTGAAGAACATACTGAACTTCAAACACTACAGAAGATGATTGCAATATTGTGTTAATTGAAAAGACTATGACGTTGATCTACATTGATACAATGTTGATGAAAATGAGTTCAAAGACTGCTTGAAGATTATAAATGACTTTCATCAAAAGTATTTGAACAAATCAAAGTAGAAATTGACTTAACAAGAATTGATCAATTGAACTGCAGCAATGAGAACATTGCTAAATAAAGAGAAAAAGTAATGTTGCAAGCATTTCTCTCTGATACTTCTGATTAGTCTGATTAGTCTAACATAAACTAGTATAGAGCTGTGAGTAGAACTATTGTTAACACGCTAGCGACCTAGCGTGCCTTCGTGAGTAAAACTCAATGTCACAAGAGTGTATGAATTTATTATTATTATGCACATGATTTGTCTTTATTGCTGACTGAGTATTAATGCACTGAAGTGATGACAAGATTGACACTCATACGAAAATAAATCAGATAAACATAAAAAGTAGTCTGAAAAGAAAGATTCAACGCAGCTCATTTTCAACATTTAACATCAAAGATGACACATCAACATCTGTGACTGCACAAGAATCATGCAAAGTTTCACAATGCATTATTGATGCAGCTACATATGAGAAAAATTGACTTCAATCAATTTCTACATGAAAGATGAGTACTTAATGTTGCTATGATGATGTGTAAGTGTGACAAAGATCAAATGTTGATCAAGCACATTTTATTAACATGTTTCAGATGAAAAGTATAATGAAAAGCAATGTAAGAAAAAGAGAACATTACAAACTTAAGAAAGCTTTTAGAAATCATAAGCGTAATAATGATAATTATTCAAATGATACTCTCAATGAGCATATTGAATCAATTTTAAGCTGTGATGTCATTAAAAAATCAAATGAAAGAAATAAAAAATAAAAAATAAACAGATTCATAAAGTTCTTGTATTGAAAACAATTATAGTATAAAGCGTAGAAAGAAGTGATTTTTGATGCGAAAAGAATGTTGCGTTAACGCAACGCTCGTTACAGTATATAAAATCTTGCATAAATTCATAATGAGTGTTGAATTGAGTAAGAATTAAAAAAAATCTATGAAGAAGATTAATGACATGTCAATGTCAGTAAAAGATGAAAAGATACTATTAGTGAAAAAAAAAAACTCAAATAAAAAGTTTGCAAGTTGTGATTACAAGTGATTGAAGAATTTGCAACTCATCAACTGCATCAATATTGAAACATTTTCATTACATTAACAGTATCATTAAGTAATTGATAAAAAGATATCAGATAGAATAATCATCTTAAGTATTAAGAATCATGACTACAGTGTTTGAAAAAGTAATGACTTGTTGATCATATTGATATATTGAAAGAGCTTGAACTCATTTTCTTTACTTGACATCAAGTTATTCATTTATCTACATGAAAAATTGAAAGCTTAAGAGAATGATCAGAATACATTCTCTTTCATTGATCAAAATCAAACATTGAATGATTGCAATTACACATTTATACTAACAATTTATTCAACATTTACATGATATAAGTTAAATTAAGAGAAGAAAAGAATTACTCAATACAATCACACTTTATTTTCTCATCATGTACATTTCTCTTTCATTACATATTTCTCTGCTCAATGAATGATAATCATTAAGTAAAAAAACACAGCTTTACATATATTACAATTACAAGCATCATGAATATAAAGAAAACATCTTTTATCTTTAAATCAAGAATTGAATTAAAACATCGTTGTATAAAATATCATCAATAAAGAGTAAAGCAAAGATGATGTGTCATAATCAAACAGCATAAACACTTTTATTAAAAGTTTACTTAAGCATCACATGCTGAATAGAAGCTATAGATTCATTACTAATAATATAGTGTCAATCTTATTGTTTTGATGACGTGAAGTTATCATGTAATCGATGAGCAATTTTCTTTCTCAGAGAATTTTGTTCATTCAATATACATAGCATAGTTTTTCTCATAAGTTGAATTTAAATTAATGTTACAAGAGTGTATAAATTACAATTACAATTACAATGATAAAGTTAATTATTAAGAAACTTTCAATAACTTAAGAAAATTAATCAACTATAGAAAGTTTGTCAAGCATTGTTAAGTTGAACACGACATAATTCATAATATATTAAGTCAAAGATATAACATGATTTAAATGATGTCTTGACAAAGTCACAAAGTTTTAAAGTTAACTCAGATTTGATTCTCAACTCAGTCTTTAACTTTAGTCTTTGATTTAATCTTTATGCATTAATTCATCATAACATTATCAATGTTACAAGTGTTAGAATCATGCTTAAAACAAGTCATAAAAATACGAGTAAATTGAATAAATGAGATAAATTGTTGCAAGCATGCATCTCTGATATCTCTGATTAGTTTGATTAGTTTAACATAGACTAGTATAAAGTTGTGAGTAGAACTGTTGTTGACACGCTAGCGATCTAGCGTGTCTTTATAAGTAAAACTCACGTCATGTTGCATCTTCTTTCTACTTCAGCTTTAAACTTCTAGTTAGAATACACTTATATGATTCGCTCTATGCAGACTCATAACATTAGTTCAAAGCTTATCAATCTTGTTATCAACGTGTAGATATTATAAAAATAAGCTACATCATCAAACTTGAATCAGAATTAAAACTTGAAAATTGAGTTCAGAAAGCTGTCTAGAAATCAAGAAATTTCTAGAACAGAAGAACAGAAGAATAGAAAAATATGAACATGTTGCTCTAAACTAACTCTTTACTGAGCTTGTCATCAGAACAGAAGAACAGAAGAACATGAATGTATTGTTCTAGAATTGAAATCTGAAGTTTCACTTGAATCTCGATCAGCAATTTTTCTACTCACATAATGACTAGAAGCAAAAAATCAGAATCAGTGAGCATTGCTCACTATGAACTTCAAAATGCTAAAAGAGAATCACTTTTATCACATAATCAAGTAGCATCAAAAGAAGAAGACATGAATGTTATGTTGAACATCAAAGAAAAGAACATGAATATATTGCTTTTTGATCATGAAATGATCAAGATCAGCATCAATAAAGAGCTGAATGCTTGAATAATTGATAAGAAAACAGATGACATCATCATCTTTATCAAGTACATGACTCATCAGCATAACATTGAAATCAAAACTCACAATGACATGATTCAGATGTTGAAAAATGTCAACAAAATAAACATTAAGTTGAAAATTACTCAGATGACGTTGAATACTATAAAAATGCGTCTGCAGAAAGAAATGAGAAACAAGAATGTAATTATACATCATCTAAAGACTGCATTGAGTTGACAAAGCACTTTGATTTCAAAAGATCAATTCTTGAAGTTGATCAAGCTATTTAATTCATCTTTGTTTGAAGATTTGAAACAAAATGTGAATAATTGATTATTTCAAATGCGAAACAAGCTGAAGATAAACAAGAATCATTTTTCTATTGAAGAATTAAAGATTGCATATATGAAAAGTCAAGTCAATGAAACAATGATTAAACACATAGCACTTCAAATGAGAAATGCAATCACAAACTCATTTCTAGAAGCAGAAGAGATGTTGTTAATCATAAACAAGATGTATAATGATCTCAATTAACATCACATGATTCAACAACAGTTCTTAAGACTGTATTAAAATAAGATTTTCTTTCATGACTTTTGAATGAAATTTCAACAATTTAATACAGAATTAAAGTACAATAATAAGACTTTACTAAATGATCTGCAGCATAAGATCAGTTCAGATCTTCAATGAGCAACACTCAATGAATAAATCATTGATTTGAATGAATTTGTTGACATCTGCATGCAAGCTGATGTTCGATTGACGAAACTAAATGCTTGATCAGCTCTCAAGACATTGATGACTCAAGTCACTCGTTTTATCACTAGCATCTTGATGACACTCATGATCGCTATTTCAGTCTCATTCTCTGCATAAAAGAAACTCAGAATATCAAACGTTGATTCTGCTAGAAAAAAGTTGTTTAAAAAAGAACTTTGCTTTAAATGCAAGAAGTCAGAACATAAAGCACATGACTGCTTCAAGTCAGCTCAAATACATGAAATTGCAGCAAATTCAAAAAACGATCTGCTTTCATCAAAGTAGTAACTAAGAGTGACATGCTCATATTTTGCTTCATCAGTATGCTCAATGATTCATTTAATTTCAAGTTGTTTATTGTGAACATCATTTTAAATAGTTTAAAAAAGATATTTCAATTTCTTGCTCTGATAAACATCAAAGTCACTGACATGATATTCATAAATGATTCATTGATTTAGAGCTATGTGAATGCTTTAATATTCAGTCAATTTCACTGTTTAAATTAAAGTTAATTCATTCATATGATGAAATTCTCGATCAAAAATCTATTACACATGCTTTGTATATCTTAATCATTATACAAGAACATAAGAATGAAATGATGCTTCTATTAATAACTTGTCTAGATCAGCATAAGATAATCATTGACAATCTTTGATTGAAAAGAAATCAAATTTTGATAGATTCTGCAAATGATTGATTGATATCTTCATCAAATATTCAAATCTTGAAACTTATCATTTTAAAAGCAAGCAGTCAATCAGCATTTCATTGACTTGAATCAAGCGAGATTTGCAAAATGAAATGAAAGAACTTGAAGTCTATGTTAATGATCATCTTAAAGCGAACTACAAATTTGAAATCAGTAAATCAATTCATTGAATTAACTTTCATATGAAAGCAAAGCACTTAAGTTGACTTCAATCAACATGAACTCATTCAGTCATTAAAGAAGAAAGAACTCGTCAATATTATCATGATTGAAGTCGCTACTTATTAAACTTTAGTCAAGAAGAAGAATGTTAAGATCTTTACATTGATCATTAGTGAAATCAACAAGATGCTTAGTTCAATCAAAGATTCAGCGAAACTGAATGAAATGATCTTTGTCATGTCATTAAAGAAACTGAAGAAGAAGCTTTTGATAGTTTATCATAACTTTCTGAATGTTTTTGACAGAGAAAAAACAACTCAGTTATTCTTGCATCAATCATATGATCATAAGATTGAATTAAAAGATGAGAATCAATCTTCTAGAAGTTGATTATATCTCATGTTAAGTCATAAGTTGCAGAAGATTAAGAAGTATTTAGAAAAGAATTTGAAGAAGAAGTTTATTACACTCAGCAAAGCTTCATTCGCTTCGTCAATACTATTCATCAAAAAGAAAGATGATAGTCTTTGCTTTTGTATGAATTATCAAAAACTGAATGCTTTGATTAAAAGAAATTGTTATTCAATACTCTTGATAAACGAAGTACTCACTCAAATTCAAGACAGTAAATATCTGACTTGACTTAACATTATCATCATGTTCAATAAGCTTTGCATAAGTTCTGAAAGTGAGAATTTAATCACATTCATCACTTTCTTTGATGTTTACAAATATAAAGTAATGCTCTTTAAATTAATCAATGAATCAACATTCTTTCAGCATTATATCAACAATGTGTTATTTAACTGTCTGCATCAATTCTGTCAGATTTATCTGAATGACATTCTCATTTACAGTAAGATCTTGAAGAAACATAGAACTCATGTAAAAGAGATGCTAGACAAGCTTCATGAAGTCAATCTGCAGATAAACATTGACAAGTGCAAATTCAAGATTCAGAAGATCTCATTTCTAAAACTATTAATATTCATCAATGATTTACGAATGAACTCTTGAAAAGTAAATGTGATTTAAAGCTGAAAAGTGTTTCAATCATTAATTTATGTACAGATCTTCATTGACTTCTGCAATTTTTATCAACGATTCATAAAAAACTTCTTGAAGATCACTCAATCTATGATAAAGCTGATTCAAAAAGATCATTCATTTGAATGAACAAAGATCTGTCAGATAATCTTTGAGAAACTGAAGCAATAAATGACAACAGTTCTTGTTCTGAAGCATTTTGATTTAATTAGAGAAGCTATTCTGAAAATAAACTTCTTGAACTATGTCAATGATGAAGTATTGTCTCAATATGACGATGAAGACATTCTACATTCAGTAATCTTTTATAGCAAGAACATAATTTCTGCAGAATGCAACTACGAAATTTATGAAAAAGAGCTTTTGACTATTATTCAATGCTTGAAGCATTGATGCTTTGAATTGAAATGTACTGATATTTCAATCAAGATCTTCATCAATCATCTGAATTTAAAGTACTTCATAATCATCAAGAAACTGATCAGATGACAGACTAAATGAGCTGAGAAGTTATTTAAATATAACTTCAAGATTATATATTAATCAGAAAAGCAGAATTTGAAAGCAGATGCGCTGATCAGAATGTCAGATGTTAAATCAGTTGAATCAAATGAATCAACAATGTATTAATATTCAAACAGTCATAGAACAGAATAGAAGAACTTGTCAAGATATGAATCTAGACAATTGCAGAGTACTGAACGAAGTACTTTGAAAGAATGATAGACTGTGAGTTTCTCAGTTAATGATCATTCAATTGATAAGAAAAGCACATGATTTTTTGATCAATGATCATTCTGATATGAATTGAACGTTAAACTTATTAAGACGATCATATTACTGATCAAAGATGAGAATGATAATCAAATGCTACATTCAAAACTGTTACATTTGTCGTAGATCAAAAGCATTAAGAGATCGAATCAATGAACTATTGAAGTCATTGTTTATATCTGAACAATGATGACAAGACATATCATTGAATTTCATTATTGATTTATTGAAAAGTGATGAAAGCAACGTGATTCTGACAGTGATAAATCGATTGTTTAAAGAACATCACTATATACTTTGTTGATTAAATGACAAAGAAACTTTCGCTGAATAAACAGTCAAGCTGCTGCTGATATGACTCTTCAGAACTCATGAGCTATCAAGATCAATAGTGTTTAATAGAAATTTGCAATTCATATCAATTGTCTGAAAGTCTTTATGTTTAAGACTCAACATTAAGATGAAACTATTCATTGACTATCACTTACAAATTAATGATTAAATGAAAAGAGTAAATCAGAATGTAGAATGATATCTACAAAGTTATTACTTATACATGCAAGATGACTGATTCATCTGACTATTTATGACTGAATTTGTTGATAACAATGCTATTTCATCATCAATTAAACAATCAGCGTTCTTTCTGAATAAAAACTTTCACTTTCATATGAGCTTTGATTTGAATTCAACTGAATATGAAATCACTTGAGCTAAAATTCAAGCAAGCAAAGCAGAGAATATATTTGAACACATGAAATGATCATTAGCGTTGATCAAGCAAACATTAGCAAAAGTCAGAGTTACAATGAAGAAATAAATTAACAAGCATTGAAAGAAAATGATTTACAAGATAAATGACATGATCTTTCTGAATTCTAGAAACATTATGATTGCAAGATTGTCAAAGAAGTTGAACAATAAAATGCTAGAATCTTTCAAGATTCTGACTGAGATTGAACATGCATATCAACTGAAACTGTCATCGACAATGAAGATTCATTCAAAGTTCATCTTGAATCTATTACGACTGAATTTAAAAGATTCTTTAAAAGAATAATGAAATGAGTCGTCTAATTTTATAGTGATAAATGACAAAGATGAATAAAAAGTGAAGAACATACTGAACTTCAGACACTACAGAAGATGACTGCAATATTATGTCAATTGAAAAGACTATGACATCAATCTACATTGATACAATGTTGATGAAAATGAGTTTGAAGACTGCTTAAAGATTATAAATGACTTTCATCAGAAGTATTTAAACAAATCAAAGTAGAAATTAACTCAACAAGAATTGATTAATCAAACTGCAACAATGAGAACATTGTTAAATGAAGAGAAAGAATAATGTTGCAAGCATGCATCTTTGATACTTTTGATTAGTTTAATTAGTTTAACATAAACTAGTATAAAACTGTGAATAGAGCTGTTGTTGACACGCTAGCGATCTAGCGTGTCTTCATGAGTAAAACTCACATTATGTTGCATTTTCTTTCTACTTCAGCTTTGAACTTCTAGTTAGAATACACTCATATGATTCGCTTTATGCAAACTCATAACATAAATGAGATAAACAAGAATTTAAAACTAAAGAACAAGATTTATTAAGATGCAAAAACTCATCTGTAATTTGTAAAAAGTGACAGAGACAGATTTTAGCACTTTTAATGATCAATATTTCAAATATTCATTAAATTTCATGTCTCAGATTTGCGTCACTTTTAGCTGATGTATATTTATAAAAGCATCAATATTCTCAACATTTCTAGCATTTCTAGCATTCTCATGAGCGCAGTATGCATCTTTATTGTTTAATTCAATAAACATAACTATTTTAACATTTGTAACATTGAATAATTAATAATTAATTTGACTATTTAAATAATAGCTATTTAATATATGCATCAAGAAAGTCAATGAAAAAGTCAATGAAAAAGTTAATGAGAAAGTTAATGAGTAAACTAAAGAAATAGAAAGTCATGTAGAATGATTAATAAAGTCGTGTTTAAAGCTTAATAGAAAAAAAATTTGATTCTTGATTGCAAAGCAATTCAAAGCTTGATGAAAAGTCATGTAAAAAGTCATGAAGAAAGTTATGTAGAAAGTTATGTAGAAAGTCATGTAGTAAAAAGATCAGTAAATGACTCAATCAAAAGATCAGTAGAAAGCTTACTAGTAGAAAGATCAATAGAAAGATCGATTGAAAGATCAGTAGAAAGCTCACTAGATGACTTGATCAAAAGATCAGTAGAAAGATCAGCGAGAATGCTTGATAGAAAAACATGAAGAATGCTTGATAGAAAGTCATGTAAAGAATCATGTAGAAAGCATTGTTTAATTTATGTTATGCACTCAATTGACGTGTATTTTGAAGCATGTAGAATGTTTAATAAAGTGTTTGATAGAAAGCTCAGTCAATAGCTCAATAAATAGCTCAGTAGAAAGATCAATAGAAAGATTGATAAAAAGATTGATAGAAAAATTGATAGAAAGCTCACTAAATGACTCGATTGAAAGATCAGTAGAAAGCTCACTAGATGACTTAATCAAAAGATCAGTAGAAAGCTTACTAGTAGAAAGATTAATAGAAAGATTGATCGAAAGATCAGTAGAAAGATCAGTGAAAAGCTCAGTAGAAAGCATTGTTTGAAGCACTGTTTAACTCATGTTATGCACTCGATCAACACGTCTTTTGAAGCATGTTTCAAAGCGATAGACTGACTACTAAATGAACAAGTAGATAGCTGAGTTAATAGTTGAGTTGATAGCTGAACATGTTGATATTTTGATTGTTGTTGTTCTAGAAAGTAAAAACTATGAAGGAAAAAAGAAGGTGAAAACTTCGAACTTTCTAGCGTCAGCGTAGATAGAAAGTCATATAGAAAGCATTGTTTGAAGCATTGTTTGACGTGTTTTGTGCGCTTGATTGACGCATTTGATAGAGTGTTTGATAGAGCATTTGGTAGAAAGTTCGATAGAGAGTAGAGTGACGAGTAGGTGAGCGAGTAGAGTGAAGAGTAGGTGAGCGAGTAGGGTGGCGAGTAGGTGGGCGAGTAGCTAGGCGAGTAGGGTGAAGAGTAGGTGAGCGAGTAGAATGGCGAGTAGATGAGCGAGTAGCTAGGCGAGTAGGATGGAGAGTAGGTGGGCGAGTAGCTAGGCAAGTAGGTGAGTGAGTAGATGAGCGAGTAAATGAGCGAGTAGGTAGACGAGTAGTAGGCTGAATGCGACGAAAGAAACGAAAGCGATAAAAGCGATGAAAGTGATAAAAGCGACGAAAGCGCGATTCAGTTCAATGACATATGAACAAACGCAGATTCAGTTCAACAACATATGAAATGATCGCAGATTTTATTCATAAAATCTGATTACATTCAGATGAGCTCAGCTAAAATCTCGACTTTATCTCGCTTTAAGCGACAAATGTTTCTTTAGCTAAACTCAATAATTCAGTTCACTTCCCAAACTGCGAATGCTATATGTACAGAAGAAAGAAAAGCGCTAAGCTCAATAAAGTCTTAAACTTGCTCAAAGAATGCACGTTTTAGTAGAAGGCTGAGCACGCTCGTAACATTACTTTCTTCTCTCAGTCAAGCAATGATTTCATTGCTTCAATCAGTTCTTTCTTGTTTATTTCATCAGACGTTTCAAGTTTATTTCTTCTTGACATAGAGCATTTCAAGCTCATTTCATCAGGCGTTTCAAGTCTATTTCTTCTTGTCAAATGTCATTGAAGCAGACTCACTTCTGATTCGAGTCTACTACATAGTAGAGCTTGTTCTTTTCGTGTCATTGAAGCAGGCTCATTATCAGTTCATGTCTACTTCATGCATGTAGCAGAGCTTGTTTCAATTATGTTTACTACACGTATGTAGTAGAGCTTGTTCTGTTTGTTGACTGACTCAATCAAGAGATCAACTGTTGTCTTCTGATTTGTGCCTGCAACGCGTTGCAAAGCTTGTTCTGTTCATGCCTATTGCATTTGATAGAGCTTGTCTTCTGATGACAAGCTCAATCAAGAGATTAACTATTGACTTGTCATTGTAGCAGGCTCACTTCGAGTGTTGTTCAAGCAGGCTAACTATCGAGTGACGAGCTCAGTAAAGAGATCAATTGTTGTCTTCTGATTCATGTTTGCAACGCGTCGCAGAGCTTGTTCTGTTTATGCCTATCGCATTCGATAGAGCTTGATCTGTTCATGCCTACTACATGCATGTAGTAGAGCTTGTCTTCTAATGACAAGCTTAATCAAGAGATCAATTATTGACTTGTCATTGTAGCAGACTCACTTTGAGTGCCGTTCAAGCAGACTCACTATTCTTGTCATTCAAGCAGACTCTTTCTATTCAGCTTCAAATATTCAATGATGAACGAATTTCAGCTCATATTTTCGTGGTTTTAGGCATATAATATATGTTTTATTCTCTTTAGACATATAGTATACGTTTTATCCTGTCTGCAGTACATATCATCTTTGCTGTTGTCGTCAATGTCGTGAATAGAGATAAATCGTAGAAGGTACGAATAATAGAAGATTCGTTGCTGAATCGAGTGAGTTGTCATTGAAGCAGACTCACTATCGAGTGACGAGCTTGACGACGAGGTCAATCTTTGGCTTTCGATTCGTGCCTACTACACGCATGTAGCAGAGCTTGTTTCGTTCATGCCTTTGTAGCAGACTCACTTCGGGTGCCGTTCAAGCAGGCCAACTATCGAGTGACGAGCTCGATGACGAGGTCAATCGTTATCTGCTCTTGTAGCAGGCTCACTTCTGGTTCGTGCCTGCAACGCGTTGCAGAGCTTGTTCTGTTCATGCCTATCGCGTTTGATAGAGCTTGTTCTGTTCGTGTCTACCGCATTCGATAGAGCTTGTTCTATTCATTCGACGACAAGCTCAGTCAAAAGGTCAGTCGAGGGGTCGATTTCTGCCTGCAACGCGTTGCAGAGCTTTGCTTTCGTGTTTTTCAAACGTAGAGTCGCAAGTTCGACCAAACTAGAAAAGCGAACCACTGTCGTGTGATATGTACGAAGCTTTGAATAATGTTAGAACCATGCCTAGAGCAAGTCATAAAGGTACGAGTAAACCGGATAAACGAGGTAAACGAGGTAAACGAGATAAACGAGGTAAACGAGAATTCAAAGCTAAAGAGCAAGATTTATCGAGGTGCGAAGGCTATATGTACAGAAGGAAGGGAAGCGCTAAGCTCGATAGAATCTTAGGCTCGCTCAAAGAACGCGCGTTCCAGTAGAAGGCTGAGCACGCTCGTAACAACAAGTACTTATCAAGATTATGTTTATTGAATCAAACAATAAAGACGCATACTGCGCTCATATGAATTTTATGAATGTTAGAAATTCTATGAATTCTAGAAAATTTAATGCTTTTATGAATATTTCTCAGCTAAACTCAAAGCAAATCTGAGATATGAGGTTAAATAAATATTTGAGATATGAGTCACTAAAAGCGCTAAAATCTGTCTCTGTCATTCTTTACAAACTGTCGATGTATATGCATTTAAAAAAGAGTAGTTATAAATTGAATGCAGTTAATAAAGAATTTTTTGGTTTGATTTTTAATAAATTAAAATTATGTAAATCTGTGACATGAGACATGATTGTTTTAAGAGTCTTTAGTAATAAGATCAGTGCTAACATCGCATGTTACCTTGTCACTATGCCGAGAAGTATCAATCTTAACCATGCGACGAAAGACTGAACCAGTCAAGTACTTTAATACATGCTTATCATTCTTTCTACACTCGTCCCTTTGCGTCCAATCATTCCTATCATCTGGGTGAGGCGTGAAGACCGCTGATTTAACATTAGACAGATTCCCAGCGTTCGTTTCAGTGAACCTCCCCGCTTGAGGAACATCGACATGGGCATTTGACGATATTACAGAAGTCTGAAGATCCTGGAGGCTCCTTTGGTTTCCGTTCCTAGCCCTGTCTGTGCGTGCTGCTAACTCTAATGCTGGGGTTCGTTGGAATTGATTACGCTCCGCCAAGAGGTCTATGGTTTGGCTAGTATTGCCAGGGTGCTGCT
>JAABUR0100000978.1_pt1 | contig 55051 bp, 60 predicted proteins | sample 5560091 | NCBI WGS metagenome assembly JAABUR01 (sample SAMN10711879, study PRJNA513375) | rock metagenome | isolation source: Antarctica rocks | place: Antarctica: Victoria Land, University Valley sud | reverse complement strand
CACAACACCGCCCGCCTGCACGGCTACCTCAAGGACCTACCGCCAGCAGAGTACGAGCAGGCGTTCTACGCTACAAAACGGGCCGACCAACCCCTGGCCGGAATCCAATAGCCCGAGCCTCCATCAATCAAGAGTGAACACAGCAACAGGTGTGTAACGGGTGAGGTTTGGGTTCGTCAGCTCGGCCGCCGGCTGCTCGGCGATCAGTAGATCAGTAGATCTTTCCGCCCTATGGTCCTTGCGGTCCACGAGACGATAGCCCTATGACGGAGATCATTCATGAGAGCGCCTTGGTGGTCGGAGTGGCCGCCGCCATCGCCATCTGCGCGGCGATCGCCGCCGTGATCGCTCTGCTGCCGGCGGAAATACGCGACGGTGCACCGCATCGTTGACGTCGTCGTCGGCGGTGTAGCGGTGGCGCTACTGAGCACGGTGGTGCTGATTCTGGCGGTCATGGTGGTCGACCATGGCTCGGTCTCGGCGTGGTGCGCCTGCCTCGTCCTGGCCGCATTCACGGCCGCGGTCGTGGCCAAGGTCTTTCCCACGAATGCCGGCGTGTTCCAATCCGGGTCCATGTCCTGAGGGTGGGATCGGATCAGTTATGTCGGGGCGGCCGGCGCTGTGGGTCGCTGAGTTCGGCTGCACGGTCAGCCTCGATGTCGCCGGGGGCACTGTGCTCTTGGACGTACTGGGCAAATCCGGTGGCGGTGAAGCTGAGTTCGCCGCGGGCGGCCGATTCGATGACGCCGTCGGCGATGAGTTGGTCGCGTAGTTGCGAGATGCTGCGGGTGGCGGTGCCGAGCCGGTCGACGAGCTGGCTCCGGCTGACGGGATGGTCACCGCCGAGGTCGGCCATGACGCGCAGGATGTGCCGCTGCGCGGGGGTGGCTTTGATCCACCGGGCCTCGTGCTGGGAGCGTAGGTCTGCGGTGATCCGGTCGCGGGCGGCCGCAACGTGCTGGGCAGTGATCGGTTGCCCAGGGTCTGGCCGACCGGCGGCCTGCCATGCTTGGTCGCCGATGAGCTGCAGGGTGTACGGGAAGCCGTCGGCATAGTTCACGGCGTCCCGCAATGCGTCGGGGTTCCATGGGACGTTCTGTGCTCGGGCTGGGTCGACCAGGGCGGCGGCTGACGCGCCGGGTGCCAGGGTGCCGAGCTGGCGGATCTGCAGGCGTTCGGAGTTGCTGACGTGCTGGCGCAGCACGCCGCGGATGTTCGGCAGGGCTGCGGCGATGACACCGGCGGGCAGATCGTTCGGGGTTTCCTGGATGCGCTGCCAGCCGTAGCACAGTGCCCGCAGCCCAGGGGGGTCGGCGTCTTGCAGTTCATCGACCACGAGGAGCAGGCCGCGGTGCCCTGCGCTGCGGGCGGCGTCGGCGCTGGTCGTGATGAGTTGCTGGAAGTCCCGCGAGCTGATCGCGGGCTCACGCGTTTTGTCGATCTCGGGGTGTTTGAGGGTGGTCTCCAGGTGAGCGACCCCGGGAACGCCGACGTCGAGGGTGACGTCGAGCCGCCGCAGGGCTGCCCGGAGCCGGCCACCGCGTTCGGGGGACCAGGTTCCGGATGCGTGGTCGAGTGCACCGGCCAGCTCGCCCATGAGGGTGGTTTCTCCGCCGACGAGCCGGAGGGTTAGGACGCCGGCGGCTTCGGCGTTGCGGGTGACTTCGGCCAGCAAGGAGGTCTTGCCGTAGCCGCGCGGCGCGTAGTCGATCCGGATTCGCGGGATGGCTGATTCGTAGGCGAGCATGTAGTCCAGGCGCTCGCCGATCTCTGCAAGTTGCATTTCCCGGCCGGGGACATGCCTGGCGATCGAGCCAGGGGTGTACGGACTCGGTTGGGCCACGGCTACCTCCCACTTTGGATACTTCTGGATAATTCGGCGCAAGTATCCAAGAGTATCGCCTGGCGCATCTATCGGGGTGCTGTGCACCAGCGGCCAGGAGTGTCGGCGACACCTGTCACCCTCGACCTCATGGCTATTGCGTCCAACCCGTTTGGAGTCGGCGAATCCGGCAACGACCTCGTGAGACAGACGCCGGTCTACGACTGCTGCCAGCTCCGGTTCGCCTACGACACTCCCCGGCTTACCCCCAAGAGCCGCCAGCGCTGCGATCACTGCGTCGACCACCGGCCCGATGGTTCACTCACCGATCAACGCGATGCGCTCGGCGAACACGAACCCCGGCTCCGGGAGCGCCTTCGGCTGGTCACCGACAAGGCCAATGAGCTGGAGCGCCGCAACACCCGCCAGAGCGACGAGATCGCCGATCAGCGCCGCCAGGCCGCGGCTGCGTTGCAAGCACGGGATCGACACCGGGCCCTCGCCGCGGCGGCGCTGTCTGTGCACGGGAGAGCACCCGGCGGGGGCCACCGCTGCCTGTGCGGGCAGCCAGACCCGTGCAAGACCACCCGCGCCGTCAACGCCGTCGACGACCGCGCAATCCGCGACCTGCGACACTTCCCCCGGGACCTCGACGTCGATCCAGACGGCCCATAGCCGCCTGTCCCAGCTCTTTCCTCGTGGCTCCCAAGGGCCGCTGTGGTGTTGGTGCCGCGCCCGGTGTGCATGGCGCGTAGCGGCCAGCTGAGCGCGTTGATCACATGAGCACATACCCGCTGCTGGTGGGTTCACCGCGTGATCTGATACAGCGGTCGCCGACGGATGGAGGAATCAGCGTTGAGCCGTCCTAGTGAGTCGCTGATCCGACGTCTTGCCTTGCGAGAGCCGACTCAGACCGAGGCCGATATCCAAGGGGACATTCGATCGTTCCTGACCGGCGGTTATCTGTCTCTTCAACCGGATCAGGTCGTGCGATCCGAGGAACAGACCGGCGATGGCACCCGGCGGCGGCTGGACATCGCAGTCGGTCACGCCGTCATCGAGGTGAAGAAGGACCTGCGACCAAAGGGCATCCTGTCTGAGGCTGAAAAGCAGCTGGCCGGCTACGTCCAAACCCGCATTGACCAGAACGGCACTCGATACGTTGGCATACTCACCGACGGCGCCACGTGGCGTCTGTATCACCTGGTCAACGGCCAGCTGGAGATGGTCGCAGAGCTGGACATCTCGTCGTCACGCGACGGCGCTGAGCGTCTCGCAGCCTGGCTCGAAGCTGTGCTGGCAACCGAGACAGCGATCAAGCCGACACCTGACGCGATCCGCCGCCGCCTGGGATCCAGCTCAACGGCCCATCAGCTCGACCACGCTTCGCTGACCGCACTGTACGAGGCATCCAAATCCAATCCCGAGGTTGCGCTGAAGCGCGACCTGTGGGCCGCGCTGCTGCGGACGGCGTGCGGTTCCGGGTTCGACGACAACGAGCAGCTGTTCATCGACCACACTCTGCTAGTGATCTCGGCGGAGATCATCGCTCACAGTGTCCTGGGCTTTGACGTCTCCGTGGCTGGTTCTATCCAACCCTCTGACCTGACCACCGGAGTGCAGTTCGCCAGCTCCCAGATCTATGGTGTGGTGGAGGAGGACTTCTTCGACTGGGTACTCATTGCCCCAGGGGGCGAGCAGTTCATTCGAACTCTGGCAGATCGGTTGTCCCGATTCGACTGGGGTAGCTCGCAGATCGAGCACGACGTGCTCAAGGTGCTGTACGAGTCCGTGATCAGACCTGAGGAACGGGCCCAGCTTGGCGAGTACTACACGCCGGACTGGCTGGCCGACCGGATGGTCGCCGAGCACATCCCCGCCCCTCTGGACACGAAAATGCTGGACCCCTCCTGCGGGTCTGGAACCTTCCTGTTCCACGCGATCCGCGCCTACCTGGTTGCCGCAGATCAGCAGGGCATCGCTAACGGTGAGGCGGTTGCCGGGGTCGTGAATCACGTCTACGGAATGGACGTCCATCCGGTCGCCGTCACCCTCGCCCGCGTGACCTACTTGTTGGCCATCGGGCAGCACCGGCTCGCCGCTGACGACCGTGGACCTATCTCGGTACCGGTGTATCTCGGGGACTCGCTGCAATGGGAACAGCACCGAGAGATCCTCAGCGACGCCGACGCGGTCACCATCCACACGGCAGGCGAGGACCTGGTATCGGGTGGTGGCGGCATGCTGTTCGCAGACGACCTCAAGTTCCCACGATCGATCCTCCACGACGCCGGCCAGTTCGACCGCCTCGTCTCGGCCTTTACCGACAAGGCCGCCGACATCTCCAAGCGATCCGACACCGACGTCATCGTTGCGACGTTGCGGCAATTCGCCGTACCGGACACCGACCACGACACGCTGGTAAGTACGTTCGGGGTCTTGCGGCATCTGCGCCGCAGCGGCCGCGACCATATCTGGGGGTACTACGTCCGGAACCTGATCCGCCCCATCTGGTTGGCCGAAAGCGATAACCGGGTCGACGTCCTGATCGGCAACCCACCATGGCTGGCCTACTCCAAGATGACCGCAGCCATGCAACAACGGTTCACCGAACTCAGCCGTCAGCGGGGACTCATCACCGGCCGCCGCGGAGTGTCAGGGCGCGATCTGTCCACGTTGTTCGTGGTCCGCTGCGCCGAGCTGTACTTGCGCAGCGAGGGCAGATTGTCGTTCGTGATGCCGCACGGCACTCTCACCCGCCAGCCGCATGACCGGTTCCGTTCGGGGGATTGGGGCCATGACGGTGGTGAGCTGGACGCAACCATGCTCACCGCGTGGGACCTCTCGCGGGCAGCCACCGGATTCCCGATGACCAGCTGCGTCATCGCCGCCGACCTCACACCTGGCACACACCGCAGAATCCCCGCCACCGCGCAGGCCTGGACCACCACGGGTGCAGCGAGCAACGTCACTTGGGCCCAGATGAGCCATCGCACAACGACTTCCGACAAGGCACTCCGAACAACTTCCGAGCACGACGCCCCGCAGCACTCGCCGTACAAGGCACGATTTCGGCAGGGAGCGATCCTCGTACCCAGAGTGCTGACTTTCGTGCAAGAGGTCGCTGCCGGGCCGTTAGGTGCCGGCCAGGGCCGCGTACACGTCCGATCTCGCCGCTCGGCGCTGGAGAAGGCCCCCTGGAAGTCGGTGCCGTCGTTCCAGGGAGTAGTTGAGAAAGCATTCGTACGTCCCGTCCACCTCGGCGAGACGATCCTGCCCTACCGCACCCTCGAGCCACTCAAGGCAGTCATACCGATCCACCCGAAAGGGGACCGCCTCCTCGAGTCCTCTGAGATCGCGCAATACCCGGCACTGGAGCAACACTGGAACTCTGTTGAGGCCGCGTGGGCGGAGCACAAGAAATCCTCAGACAAGAGCACCTTCTTGGACCGCCTGAACTTCCACGGACAGCTATCGGCTCAGTTGCCCGCACCGACGCACCGTGTCGTGTACACCAAGGCAGGTTCGCGACTCACCGCCGCGCGGATCGCCGATCCCGAGATCAGCATCGAGATGGGGCTGTACTGGGCAGCCTGCAGCTCGATTAGCGAAGCCCGCTACCTGCAGGCGATCCTGAACTCCAACACGGTGCTCGAGCGAGTGCAACCACTTCAGGCGATCGGCCTGTTCGGCCCACGACACTTCGACAAGTACGTGTTCTCCGTACCGATCCCCACCTTCAACCCCGCTGACGCCGATCACCAACTGCTCGCCCAGCTCGGCGAAAAGGCCGAAAAGGTGGCCAGCGAAGCTGACATCGGCAGCGGCAGCTTCCAGTCCAAGCGGAAGCATGTTCGCGCCCGGCTATTCCGAGACCGCCTTGCGCTGTCGATAGAAGACGCCGTCGAGCGAGTCGTGCCAGAGCCAGTGGTCAGTTCCTAGTCCACATCTTCGACGAAGGGCAGACCTGTCGGTTTCCACGGTATGTGGCGTAGTTCGTCCACGGGAGGTGGCGTGGTTTCGCCACGGTATTTGGCGTAGCCGGCGGTGAGTCGCGACCGGATGGCGGCTCGCGAGGGTTGGTGATGAGGCCGTGGCGGAGGCGGATGTGGTGCCTGAGCTGGACCGGCGGTTGGCCGTGCTCGGCCCGCATCTGTATGACGGTGTGCCGTTGAGTGTGGCGGCCCGGCAGGCCGAGGTTCCACTCCGGACAGTGCAGCGATGGCTGGCCTCCTATCGGGCTGACGGCGCCGCGGGGTTGACACGTTCCAGACGTGCAGACCGTGGACGCCGCCAGATTCCGGTCGAGCTGGTCGAGCTGGTCGAGGCGATCGAGGGCCTGGCATTGCGTCGCCCGCCTCCGCAGATCGCCCAGATCCATCGGCAGGTGGTCGAACTCGCCGAGAAGCAGGGAGTCGCCGCCCCGGCGTATCAGTCGGTACGGCGGATCGTGCGCGGGCTGAGCCCTGACCTGTTGGCGCATGGCCGCAGGGATGCCTATCGGGATGAGTGCGAGCTGGTGCTGCGCCGCGAAGCGGCCCGCCCGAACGACATGTGGCAGGCCGACCACACCGAGCTGGATGTGATGATCCTGGATGAGGCCGGTAAGCCGACACGGCCGTGGATGACCGCGATCCTGGATGATCATTCCCGCGCCGCCGCCGGATACATGGTGTTCCTCGGCGATCCGAACACCGCGCAGGCCTCGCTGGCGCTGCGCCAGGCGATCTGGCGCAAAGAGGACCCCGACTGGCCGGTGTGTGGCATCCCGACGATCCTGTACGTCGATCACGGCGCCGACTTCATCAGCACACATCTGAGCCAGGTGTGCGCCGATCTGCGCATGCAGCTCATCCACAGCACGGCCGGCAAACCACGCGGCCGGGGAAAAGGCGAGAGGATCTTCGGGTCGATCACCACCGAGCTGCTACCCACCCTGCCCGGGCACATCCCGCACGGCAACGGCGGCTCACCAATTACGCCCCCAACGCTGACCCTGTCGGAGGTCGATGCCGCGATCGGCACCTGGATCACCACCACCTACCACCGACGCGTGCATCCCGAGACGGGACAGACACCGATCGACAGATGGATCGCACCCGGCTGGATGCCGCGCATGCCCGAATCGCTCGACGAGTTGAACCTGCTGCTGTTGCAGGTCGCAACCCCTCGCAAGGTACTGCGCGACGGAATCCACCTGCACGGACTCCGCTACCTCGCCATCACCCTCGCCCCCTACGTGGGAGAGCCCGTCACCATCCGTTACGACCCCAGGGACCTGGCCGAGATCCGCGTCTACCACCACGACGAGTTCCTGTGCCGGGCCGTCGCGCCGGAAATCGCCTCCGTCACCATCTCGACGCAGGACCTCGCCGCGGCACGTAACCAGCGGCGGCGAGAGCTACGCCAGAAGCTGACCGCCCGCCGCAGCCTGGCCGAGCTACTCACTCAGCCCGCCCCGCGCCAGCCCGAACTGCCCACCGTGACCAGCGATGGTCCGCCAGCAGCCAACCGGCGTTGGCTCAAGCTGTACCGCGAAGACTGACCAGGAAGGGAGGCGAGGTGACCGACACCGCCGTCGTGGCCGACGCTCGGCCACCCCGACGCCTGGTCGACTTCCAGGTCACCAAACAGCACCGCCGATTCTGCGAGTTCGCCGACGCCGTGCGCCGCCACCGCTACATCGGCGCCTGCTACGGAGCCCCCGGGTTGGGCAAGACCCTGTCCGCCCGCACCTACGCAGCCACCGAAGACTGGGAGGCCTGGCACACCGACCGATTCATCCGCGGGGGAGTGATCCCCGACAGCCTGCTGGCCAGCCGAACACTGATGTACACGCCGTACGTGCACATCACCGGCCGGCGCCTGTTCCTGGAGGTCGAGGACCTCGCCCACATGCTCAGCAATGACATCAACACCGCCCTGAACCCGCTGCGGCACCCCACCATCGAACCCGAAGACGAAGACCTTCCCCTCCGGACGGAGCTGGTGATCATTGACGAAGCCGACAGACTGAAAACGACTGCCTGGAACAGCTCCGGGACTTCTTCGACCGCACCGACGTCGGCCTCATCCTGATCGGCATGCCCGGCTTCGACCGGCAACTCGCCCGCTACCCCCAGCTGTACAGCAGGATCGGCTTCGCCCACCAATACCGGCCCCTCGACGCCGAAGACATACCCGTCGTCCTCCGCCGGTACTGGCAGCAACTCGAGCACAGCTACCAACCCGACAACGCCGACCACGTCGAAGCAGTCACCGCGATCACAACCATCACCGGCGGCAACTTCCACCTCATCGAACGGTTGATGACCCAGATCGCCCGAGTCATGACGATCAACGGCCTCCACCGCATCACCCCCGACGTCATCCACGCAGCCAGACAGATACTCGTCATCGGAGCTCAGAGCGACAAATAGCCTGTTCAAACTACGCCACATACCGTGGCAATTCACACTGATCCTCATCGGCATGCCCGGCTTCGACCGGCAACTCGCCCGCTACCCACAGCTCTACAGCCGCGTCGGCTTCGCCCACCAATACAGGCCCCTGGACCCCGAGGACATCTCACCCGTCCTGGCCCACTACTGGCAGCAACTCGGACTCGCGTTCCCCGACGACGCAGATGGAGCTGCCAACGCCATCACCCGCACCACCGGCGGCAACTTCCGCCTCATCGAACGACTCGTGAGCCGATTGCACGCGTGCTGGACATCAACAAACTCGACGTCACCACCGCCGAGGTCGTCGACGCCGCCCGACAGACACTCGTCGTCGGCCCCCAGTAGCGCCAAACAAATCGACCAGATCGTGCCAGATAATTCGACCATTCACAGCTCACCACCCACCACCACGGAACGAACGAGGCACCCGCCCCCACACCCGGGGACGGGCGCCTCACCCTGTCACTTGACAGACCCGAACATCACTCCATATCAGCTGTTTAGCCCCACACCGGCGCACTAACGGATCGTCCGATCAGCCGAGTGCGCGACACTGGCCCGCCGTCGGGCCGTTGACCGTGTTTGCAGCTCCGGCGTCGTCAGGCGCCGGTGTATTGCTGGAGCAGGACAGCGGTCCGCTGATCGTGTTGCCCCCGACAGTGATGAAGGGCCCGGTGTTGCTGGCGACGGTAACCGGCCCGGTGACATCGTTGTTGGTCAGCAGGACACCGCCGCTGTTTCGGGTCACGGATATCGGTCCAGTGACCGTCGAATCGGTGATCGTCACGCCGTCAGTGTTGCCGGACAGGGACAGCGGCCCGCGGACCACGGTGCCGCCGACGGTGACCGCTTCGTGCGTACCAGATATCGTGACCGGGCCCCGAACGGTGTTCGAGGCGCAGCCCGGACCGGTGGCCTTGCCCAGCATGACTGGGCCGGTGACTTCCCGGATCGAGACGGAGCCGGCGACGTTCGTATCGCACATCAGAATTTGCGATGCGCCGGCTGCTACGAGTGGCCCGTGGATGGTCCCGCTGACGGCGGCTAACGAGGCGCCGCTTTTCACCGTGACCGGGCCGTTGATGGTTCCGCCGAGCACGCACAGCTGACCAGTGACGGTCAGTGGACCGTTGCTGGTGCCTGTGATCGTCCGGTCGCAACCGAGTGTCGTGGCCCCGATCAGGGCGGTCTTGCTCATTTCGATGTTGTTGGGGACGACTCCCTGTGGGGACGTGTCGCGTCCAGCAGCGTCGGTAGAGCGGTAATCCAGCCGGTGCACGCCCTCATCCACGGTAAACGGGCCGGTGTAGGCCATCCATGGACCGCCATCCAAACGGTACTCGGTGAGAGATATTCCGAAGCCGCCCAAGTTGTCCGCGCCGGCGAGTGTGACCTGCACGCCGTCCGCCATGATCTGCGTAGACAGCGTGGTCACGGGCGGGGTTACGTCCAGGGTCCAGTTCTGGTCGAAGAATCCGGCCTCGAGGTAGGTGTCTGGGAGATGCCGAAGGACTGTACCGTCCGGGTTTTGCACGGTCGGCCCAGGCACTAGGCTCGCGTCCCACACCACATAGTCCGGTTCACCCCAGGGCAGATACTCAAGGTTCTTGCCCAGCGTGGTTCCTGCGATCTTGGTATCCGACAGGTATCCCTTGCCAAGAACGACGTACTTGTCTGCGTTTAACGGGTTCGGATAAATCAAGGTATAGCGCACGTTCGATCCCTGATAGGTTCGCTTGCCGACCTTGACCCCGTCATCGAGAAGCGTCACTGGCAGCTGCGGGGCGACGGCGCCGATGATGCTGTTCGAGCTTTGATCACCAAATAACCGCAGATTCGTCGACTGGATCATCTCTGCGGTGACCGCAGTGTCCGGGATGGCCTCCAGATAAACCTGTGGCCGAGGGAAACCCCATGCGGCATTGTCCTGGATCATCACCGCGTTCCACTCGTCAACGAACTGCTGCGCATCGGCGAGGTTCTGCGCGGTCTGCAGCTGGGAACCTGCGGTCCCGTAGACCACAGTGAACGCACTCCGGAATGCGTCGCCGATTGGCCCGTCGGAGGTGTGCGTCTTGCGAAGCGTGTTGGGCAGAGTGTTGCTAACCGACCACGACTCGATCGACCCGGTAGGCGGTCTGGATGCGAATAATGTGAGCGACGACGAGGGCGGGCCCGAATAACTGCGAATGCCGTTGGTGTAGATCTCGATGGAAGCGCTCATGTCCACTAGGGCCGCGTTGAGCGACAACGAGTACTGCGTGACGTTGGTCGTGCTGACATCGATGCGGTGCGGTGATATGACCGTTGGATTGATCGTGGCCCACTGGTTGGCGTACTCGAACCGATCGATCCGGGCCCAATAGGCTTCGTTGTATTTCAACGTGTTGGTTGTGTAGACGGGGCTTGCTGGATTGGTCACCCTCTCCTTGCCGACGAAGAATGGATAGACGGCAGTCGGCGTGTTGCTCGCGCAGTGTCCGCCGCTGACCTGGCGCCAGGCGAACTGCGGAGCATCTCCAGTCCACGGGTAGTTCGCGACTACATAACCTAGTTCCTGAAGCCCGTCGCGAATCCAGGCGGCATTCTGCGGGTAGTTGACGGTGTCGCCGCTGCTGGAGTTCATCATGATGGACGTATATTTCGCGTTCGGCAACTGGTATCGTGCCGATGCGGTCTCCAGCAGCGGCTTGCGGGAAGGATCGACATACTGGGCGCTGGCCAGGTCCGGCGGCCGGTTACCATTGGCGTAGCCCCAGTGACCGACATCTTCCGCGAGACCGGCGTACCACTTGAGGTAAAAGTCCTCGTAGCTGGTCCAACCGGATTGGGGCGCCGCAGCGGCGAACATGTCGGGGTAGCGCAACGCCCACCGGTACGCACCGTGTCCGCCCATGGAGCAACCCTCAACGAATAATTTATCGGCGTCGACGCTGTAGTCCTCGCTAACGTCGGCCAGGACGTCGAACAGGTCCTCGTCGGCAACATAGTCCCAGTTCTGGTTGCCCCGCCCCTGCAGGCTCAGCAGGACCGTGTTGTTCGTGTCCGCCCAAGCCCGCAGGTACGCACTGAACGTACTCGTGGCGGATCCGCCGAAGCCGTGAAGGCCGACGATGACGGTGCCGGATTGTTCGGTCGGGTCGTACGATGTCGGAACGTAAATGCCGTAGGGCTGATAGGACCCATCGATGTCAGATACGTACCAGCGGAATGCACTTCCGCCAACGTCGGGAACGGGCTCACTCGACGCAGGGTCGGCGTTTGCTGCTACTTGGGAGGCGGCGATTAGGACCGCAGCCAATGCTGATGCAATTATCTTGCGACGCATGTCAACTCCTTTGAGTGCGCAATCAGTGACGAGTAGCGATCGATCAACCGACACGTCGATGAATGGCATTGCGGATTATGCGTGGAACAGGGCTGCGGATCAGTCGTAGACCCTCCGCGACGAGGATAGGAACGATGCCGTCGTTTCGTGGCGGAGAGCGCTCACTGCGTATGTCAAGGGAACTGGCGGTTCGGAGGCCATCTTGTCCTACTCGAGGTGTAACTCCGGGGCTCACCGGCTGTAGCGGCGCGTCCAAAGTCTTGCTTTGGCGAGGGACACCAACCGGACGGCTGATGCGACCGAAGTGGAATTCAGTGTGGTACTGGCGAGTTTCGCCGTGATCCAGCCAGATCATGGTTCCGTCCTGCCTGGCCGGTCCTTCGCCGCCGACATGGTGTGTCGATGGCTCGAGCGCGACCGCATAGGAACCCTCGCGGAGATTGAGCCACTGGAAAAAGGCCGGAAATGCAGCTTGATCGTAATTCAGCTCGAAAAAGCGGCTGAGGCGGTTGTTGGTCAGGCGAGCCCGGGTGCGCCCGTCGGGATCTGGGTGGAGATCCAGCTCGAATACCTGCTCGACAAAGTTTGGTTGCGGTTGCGGCATCTTCAGATGGGACACACCTTGGTCGGCGACACTGTCGCTCTGCCACTGAGTCGAGTTGATCCGTGCATCGAAGATCGTGTCCTCATCGATGAGCGGCCAGCCGGCATTGATGTGGTAGAGGAACATGTGCGGCGTACGGTCGAACCCGGCGTTGGTCACGGTGTCGGTCAGCCGGATGGTCGTTCCGCCGAGATCGGCTTCGATGCGTCGTCGAAGCCTAAGGTGTTCGCCGAAGATCGCTGCCTGGCGCACCTCGCCCTCGGCCCACAGGACACAGGAATACTCGTCGCGCCAGTGTTCGCCGTAGCCGGTGAGCCGTGCCGGGATATTGGCGATTCGGCCGTGCAGGCCGTGCCGGACGGTGACCTTCGGCGGGTAGTTGAAATGCGCCGCATCGAATTCTCCGCCGAACAGGGTGTGGTCAAGGCCGGCCGTGACGATCAGCCCCGACATACTGCGCAGCCAGGACAGGCCCGCCTCATCGGCGTGATCGTGCAGGGCCGGGTTCCGGAAACCAGTCGGCGAGCGCCAGCCGACGGTGCAGTCATCGAACTCGGCCACCCCGATGTCCATCGCCCGATCCACCAGCACCTCGAAGCGAAGTCCACCGCCGGTGCGGAACTCCAGGCAGCGAAGTCCGCGTTCGGATCCGTCGTCCAGGGTCACGGCGCGGACGCCGCCGACCGCCGCTAGATCGCCGGCCAGCCGGGCCAACTCGCGGCGGCTGTACTCGCGATCATGAAGCCTCACGTCATCACCCACCCTCCGTTGACCTCAATGGTCTGACCCGTGACGAACGAGGACTCCGGCCCGCACAGAAACGACACCACGGCCGCCAGTTCGGCGGGTTCGCCGCGGCGCTTGATGGCCTGGCGCTCGATGACGAAACGGTTGTATTCCTCGGGGTTGTCGTGGATCGTCTCGGCGGCCGTCGGGAACGCGCCGGGCGACACCGCGTTGACACGGATCCCCGCCGGACCGAGCTCCCGTGCCAACGCCCGAGTCAGGCTCACCGCGGCGCCCTTGGTCGCGACATAGGAGGCCAGGTTCGACCAGCCACCGTGCATGGTGATAGATGCAATGTTGACGATCGATCCACCGCCGGAGTCGGCCATCTGGCGCGCGGCGAGCTGGGCCGTCAGCCAATATCCGCGCTGGTTGACTGCGTGCACCTCGTCGTACTCGGCCAGCGGGATGTCTAGGAACGGCGTGGACGGATAGACAGCTGCATTGTTGACCAAAGCGGCCAGCGGTCCGATGTGCGCCAACACCTGGCTGAACAAGCGATCGACGGCTGCTGCGTCGCGCAGGTCAACGGGCAGCGCCGCCGTGGAGACTCCCAAGGGCAGCATGCTCGCCGTTCGGCTGAGCGCATCCGGGTCGATGTCGGTCAGTGCCACGGCGTATCCGTCAGCCGCAAGGCGCAGTGCAATGGCCTGCCCTAGGGCACCGCCCGCGCCGGTGACCAAGGCCGCCTTCATCCTGCGCTCGCGTGAACGGGAGTCGATTGGGCCCACCGGAATCGGTCGTCCAGCTCGTCCAGGATTGCGTTAGGTGCTGCCGCTGAGATGAGGCCGGACCGGACGGCCGCCGAGGCCTCACGCTGGAAGTCAATGAACCCGGCAAACCGCGGGCGCACCCACGCATCGGTCACGGTTGCCTGCGTCGCGCTGTAGAACCCGCCGACGCCACGATCGATCTCGGAATCGTGCCACGCGCCCAGGTGCGCAGCCTGACCCCCCTCGTCGCTGTAAAGGGTGCGTTGGACCCGCACGCTGGCCACCCGGCGGATGTGCTCTGCGGCGGCGGGCGCGTCAGCGGCGAACCGGGAGATGGCCATGCCCGTGCCGCCGAGCACGCTTCCACGGCGACCGCCGGCGACGCCGGCGGGCGCGTCGAAGAACGTGAGCTGGTGCGGGAACCGGTCCGGGTGCTGGTAATTGATGTACCCGAACACCAGTGGGCAGTAGGCCGGTCCTGATCCGGTGGCCATCGCGGCCAGCACCGAGATCGGGTCCTGCACCGATGCTTCTCGATCGGCGACCGCGTACAGCCGGCGCATGACGTCGAGGGCCCGTTGCCCGGTGTCCCTGTCCAGGAAACGGCTCCCGGAATTCTGTGGCGAGGCTCCAAGAGCGACGGCGACGGCGCAGAGCATCAGCAAGGCATGTGGGCCGCCGAGGCACAGCACCGTTGGTGTGTTCCGGGCGAACGCGATGGCCTCGTCCCAGGTCGCGGGAGGCGGGCTGACCGAGCCCGCGCGGGCGACCCCGAACTGGGCGGCGACGTCGATCGGCGCGGCCCACTGCCGATCGTGCCATCGGTAGCTTGCGCCGCAGCCGCCGACTGTAACGCGCTGCCAGGCGGCGATCTCTTCGGTGCCGAACAGCTCATCCAGCGGCATCAACGCGCCGTCCTCGACCGCCTCGCCGATGCCGGGATGATCGATCACCAGAAGGTCGAACTCCGCGGCGAGCTCCCGCACGGGTCTCGCCTCGAAGCCGGCCAACGATTGCCTGCTCCAGATTACCGGCAGCCGCACCGGGCCGTAGGGGTTCGACGGCCCCGCCCGGTCCAGTCGGGACAGCGCGTCGAGTACCCGGTATCCCCGCGGGTGATCCCAGGTCAGGCCTCGTAGAGCGGTTGTCATGACGGCAAGAGATCCTCAGCGGTGTCGACGGCCACGATGCTGTTGTCGATCAGCGCCTGGATCCGGTCGGCGGGATACCCCATGGACTCTAGGATCTCCACGGTGTGTTCGCCGGCCAGTGGGGCGGGCCGCTGCACGCCAGCCGATGTGCGGCTGAAGCCGTAGGGGAATCCGGGGACGGTGACCATGCCCTCGGTCGGCTGCTCGTAGCTGATGAACGATCCGTTGTGCTTGACCTGGGGGTCCTCGAGGAGATCGGCGTAGGAGTAGACCGGACCGGCCCAGATGCCACTGCTGCGGAAAAGTTTCAGCCAGTCCCCACTGGTGCCGCTGCGCAGTTCCTGCCTCACGATCGCGTTGATAAGGTCTCGTCGGTCGTGGCCGTCGGTGTTCTCGTTCATCGACGACAACTCCGAGCAGTTGAGCACTCTGCCCAGGGTGGCCAGATTCGGCATTGCCAGCGCCAGGTAGCCGTCGACGGTGGCGAACACCCCGTAGGGCGCTCGGATGTAAGTATGGCCGTGGCTCTCATCGGACCGTTCCTGGGGCACCCGGCCCACCGTGTAGATGGTCAGCTCCTGGGTCTGCGCGGCGATGGCGGCATCCAGCATGTTCACCGTGACGAGCTGCCCCTCACCGGTCCGCTCGCGGTGAAGCAGCGCTGCCAGTGCCCCCTCGCAAGCGGAGTAGCCGGTGATGGCGTCTACGGCATATGTCCCCGACGGCGCCGGCACGTCGTTGCGACTTCCCACGTTAAGCATCGCCCCGCTCATCGCTTGCAGCAACAGGTCCTGGCCGGGGTAGTTCGCATACGGTCCGTCCTCGCCGTAGCCGGTGATCGAGACGTAGATGATCCCCGGGTTCACCTTCCTGATCGACTCGTAGTCCATGCCGAGACGTTGCGCAACGCCGGTCCGATAGTTCTGGAGGAATACGTCGGCGTTGCGAGCGAGATCGTGGACAATGTCCCGCCCGACGGACGTTTTGAGGTCTACGGCGAGGCTGCGCTTGTTCCTGTTCAGCGAGATGAACGAGGCGTTGATGCGATTGCCGGTCGCTCCACCGGCGGGCGCGTGCCGCTGCCATTCGCCGGCGACCGGCTCGACCTTGATGACGTCGGCGCCGAGGTCTCCTAGCCGCATGGCGGCAAGCGGCCCTGCCATGGCGATTGATAGATCCACCACCCGATAGCCGTCCAGTGCTCCCACCGTCAGAAACTCCTATCGTCCGTGGAAATCAGCCGCGCGACGTTCGGCGAATGCCGCCCTGCCCTCGGCGGCGTCAGCGGTGCCGAAGCAGATGGTCTGCAGGTGGCGCTCGAGCCCGATGGCCGCGCCCATCGGCAGGTCGTAGGCGGCTCTTAGGTTGATCTTCGCGGTCTGGGCCGCGATCGGCGCCCGCGCGGCGATGGTCGAGGCCAACTCGGTGCACTGCGCCAGCAGATCAGCTGGCGGCACCGTCCTGGTGACCAGCCCCCAGGACAGCGCGCTGGCCGCGTCGATCGCGTCGCCGGTGTAGATCATCCAGGCTGCGTTTGACGGACCGACGCCGTGGGCCAGCGAGGCACACTGACCACTGCCCCCGACCCAGCCGAGCTTGATCTCCGGCGCCGCGAAGCTGGCAGCGTCGGCGGCGATCCGGATATCGCAGGCCAGGGCTAACTCGAGGCCGCCACCGAATGCGTATCCGTTCACCGCGGCTATGACCGGCTTATCCAGGGCCCGTAGTAAGTCACCATAGTCGCGCCGTCTGCCGAAATCCCAGGGCCCGTCGTAACTATCGAGCTCGGCGATGTCGCTGCCCACACAGAACGCAGCTCCAGTCCCGGTCAGCACAGCGACTCTGATGTCCTGGTCCCGATTGATCCGATCGACGTGGGCGGCGAGCTCATCGGTCATCGCCGAGGTCAGTGCGTTGAGCTTGGCCGGCCGATCCAGCGTCACTAGCGCCACCGACTCGTCAACGTCGAGCCGGACGGTTCCTTCGGATGGGCCGTTCATCGAGCCGGCTCTGTCATCTTGTTGGGCTGTAGCGCGTCGTCACGGGCCACCTCGACCACGGTCCGCATGGCCTCCTCGGCCTGCCGGTGGTGGCCTTTGCGGATCGCCACGGCGACGCGGTTGTGATTGTCCAGCGTGTCCCGGTTGTGTTCAACAGAGAGTGTGTGGAGGGGGCGAACGGCGGAGGCGGCGATGCTGACGGCGTCGTGAATGTACAGCAGCAGGTCGTTGCCGCTAGCGATGAAGATCGCTCGATGGAACTCCAGGTCGGCCTGGATGAACGCCTCGGGAATGTCAACAGTGGCCCACAGTTTCGCCATTGCCAGTTCGACCGACCGCCGGGCGGTGGTGTCGGCGGATTCGGCTGCCAGTCTGGCGGCGCCGGGCTCGAGAGCCACCCGCAGGTTGGCCAGGACGACGATATCGGCGGGATTGGGGCTCGGGGTAAAGCGCCATGCCAACACGTCCGGATCCAGCAGGTTCCAGGACTGCGATGAGCAGACACTAGTGCCGGCACTCGTCCGGGTCTGCAGCAAGCCCTTGCCGACCAGCACCTTTACACCCTCGCGAAGCGCCGACCGGCCGACGCCGAGCTCCTCGCACAGTCGCTCCTCCGTGGGTAGCACGACGCCCGGAGCCCAGTCACCCTGAACGATCCGCCTGCCCAGCGTCTGCATGATCTGTCCGTGCAAGCCGTTGCTACGGGAGTAGCCCTTCCGCACTTCGCTCATCGTGCTCCCTTCGGCGGCCGGGTCGCACAACTGTAGCTCGGCCCCCCGGCACCTGGCAAGATCTTCAACTGATGAACGACGCCTTTAATCCGATGAAGAGGTTGACCCGAGGAAGCCGGCCACCGTATGCTCGCGGCCAAAGACCTTCTGTCGCAGGAATCATGCCAGTGATGAGAGGTGCGCATGCATCTAGTCCGCTATCGCTCCCGGGATGACTCGGCGCCCGCCGTCGGGGTGCTGGACGGGCGGACGGTGACCGTCATCGAGCAGGTGCCGGATCTGGCCGCACTGCTAGGACTGCGACTTGCGGAGATCCGCGCCTTGTGTTCGTCCGCCACCGAAGCTTCTGCACGTCAGGACGCCGACCAGGTACAGCTCCTGGTTCCGGTGGACGGTCGCACCGAGGTCTGGGCCGCCGGCGTCACCTATCGCCGCTCTATGCAGGCTCGCGTCGAGGAAAGCGTCCCGTCGCCTGACATCTACGATCTGGTGTACGGCGCCACCCGGCCGGAGCTTTTCTTCAAGTCGGCATCCTGGCGAGCAACGGGAACCGGCGAGAAGATAGCGATCCGCATGGACTCGGAGATTAACGTCCCCGAGCCGGAGCTCGCTGTGGTGGTCAACCGATTCGGCGAGATTGTCGGCTACACCGTGTGCAATGACGTCAGCTCCAGGAGCATCGAGGGCGAGAATCCGCTTTACCTGCCGCAGGCGAAGGTCTACCTGGGGTCCTGCGCGCTGGCGTCGGCGATCCGACCGAGTTGGGAGGTCGCTGACCCTTATGACCTGACGATCACCATGGAGATCATCCGCGGCGGGGCCATCGCATGGCAGGGAACGGCAAGCACATCGGACTTGCACCGTCGAATAGAAGAGCTGATCAACGCGCTCTACTTCGCCGACGATTTCCCAGATGGCGCAGTGCTGTCGACGGGGACGTGCCTGGTGCCCGACCTGCCATTCACTCTCAAGACTGATGACATCGTGCGGATAGCGATCTCAGACATCGGAAAGCTGGAAAATCCTGTGGTGCAAGGAAAAGGCGCCATGGCTTGGCTTTCCGCGCGAGGCGGTCAACTCGGCGATCCTGGACCGTCGAAGGGAGGACTGCCAGATGCACGAAAGGACACCGCTTCGAGCTGACAGCGATTCATCGCACAGCCGCTAGTCCGGTACAGAGCAAACAGCGCCGCGGCCACCCGGGCCACGGACTTGGATCAAGTGCAACCAACCGATGAAGGAGGCTCACAGTGAACCGCAGCAGGACAGCCAGATCCATGCTCACCGCGCTGGTCGCGGCGTCCGCGATGACCCTCGCGGCGTGTGGCGGCAGCGAAAGCGCAGACATCGCCACCACATCAACACCAACACCACCAGGCACGAGTGCCCCGGCGGCGAGTCCCGACACGTCCGGATCTGGTGAACGCCCGACAACCGCGACCGGCCAGGGATCGGCCTCCGACGCGCCGGCGGGCACGGAGTCCGGGACACCATCTGGGTCGAGCACGGCGTCGGGACCGGAGCCCACCGGCGATGTCAGTGTCTGGGCCGGTGTGACCGGGGACGCCGTGAACGCCGTCTTCAAGCAGTCGGCGACAGACTTCAACGCCGCACACCCTGGGGTAAAGGTCGAGCTAAGTCAGTACAACGCCAATGATCTGAAGACCAAGACCCAGGTCGCGCTGGGCGCTGGCCAAGGACCCGACATCTTCAACGGCTACGGCGGCGGAATTCTGCGGGCGTACGTCGAGGCGGGCCACGTCGCGCCGCTCGACGCGGATATTCCTCATCTGAGCGACTACTTCCTGCCGTCCGCCCTCGCCAATGTCACTTTCGACGGGAAGATCTATGCGATCCCAATGCGGGGAACTCAGCCGGTCACATTCTTCTACAACAAAGAAATCTTTGACAAGGTGGGACTGACGAAGCCACCAACGACGTGGACTGAGCTTCTTGACGCGATCGACAAGCTGAAAGCTGCGGGTTACACCCCCATCTCCCTGGCCGGAGGTGACAAATGGCCCTATCTGATGTGGGAATCCTATCTTGTCGACCGAATCGGCGGCGCCGATGCGTTCAACAAGATCCTCGAGGGCGACTCGGCGGCCTGGAACGACCCGGCAGTAGTGAAGGCGAACGAGATGATTCAAGAGCTGATCGACCGGGGTGCGTTCGGTACGACCTATGTGTCGACGGCGTCGCTCACCGGCGGTGCAAGCGCCCTTGTCTACACGGGCAAGGCGGGGATGGAGCTGATGGGCGCGTGGGCCTACGGGACTTATAGTGGGAAGGCTCCGGATTTTGTTGCTGCCGGCAAGCTCGGCTGGTTCCCGTTTCCGGCCCTGGAAGACGGAAAGGGTGATCCGAGCAATCTGGTAGGAAACGTTGCCCAATACTACTCGGTGAACGCCGCGTCCCCCAACAAATCTGCCGCCATGGCGTACCTCAAGGAGGAGATGATGTCCGACGCGTATGTGGAAAATCTGCTGAAGGCCGGGGAGGTGCCACCCATCAAGGGCATCGATAAGGAGGTCGATGCGGCGGGTGGATCGGGTTTCACCAAATACGTGTACGAGTTGACAAGCAGTGCGGCCAATTATCAGATGTCCTGGGACCAGGCGCTTCCACCCGGGCCGGCAGCTGCCGTCTTGGAGAACCTGGACCAGCTGTTCGTGAAGGCCATCACGCCCAAACAGTTTTCGGAGCGTATGGCCGCGGCCAAATAGCATGAGCGCAGAGGAACACGTTGCACTAAAGAAGCGGGCGGGCCAGGGTCCAAGCGCGGCCTACGGCCTGCCCGCCGGGGCGTTCTTTGTTGCGTTTGCGCTCGTCCCAATGGTGGTCGTGGTCCTGCTGTCTTTCATGCACTGGAGCGGAATCGCTGCGCCGACGTGGGCGGGCTTGGCGAACTGGCGAGACCTGGCACGAGATGCGGTCACTCATAAGGCCATCTGGCTGACCGTCAAAGTCATGGTGCTCAGCTGGCTCGTGCAGACACCGTTGAGCATCCTGCTCGGAGTATATCTGGCCAGGCAAAGCCGCTATCGATCGGTGCTTGGTGTGTTGTTCATGCTGCCTCTACTGCTCTCCTCGACAGCCATCGCGCTGATTTGGAAAGCAGTTCTGGACCCCAACTTCGGCGGGGTGGTGTACGTCTTCTCCAAAATCGGTCTGCAGAAACTGGCACAGGGGCTCCTCAGCAGCCAGACGCTGACCCTTTACACGGTGGTGGCGGTGATCGCCTGGCAGTTTATTCCGCTGCATTCCTTGCTGTACCGAGCCGCGGTGCGCCAGATACCCGCGCAGCTCTATGAGGCTGCGCGAATCGACGGCGCAACCACACGCCAGCAGTTCATCTACCTCACCCTTCCCCAGCTGCGTAATACAATTGTGGCTTCCAGCACGTTGATCTTGGTCGGGTCGTTGACGTATTTCGATGTTGTTTACGTTTTGACGGGTGGTGGACCGGCGAACGCAACCCGGTTGCTGCCACTTGACATGTACCTGAACGGCTTCCAGAAGTACAGCCTGGGCTATGCAAGCGTGGTCGCGGTGATTCTGGCCGCGGCCGGGATCGCACTCGCCCTCGGCTTGAGCCGGTTCTCCGGCTTTGGAGGGATGGAGAGCGATGCGGAAGGAGCGTAGTACGGTGGCCGTCCGCGACGTGTCGGCGCGCGTCAGGCGCATCCCGCAGGAACCCGGCCGTCGGGTGACGTTCAGCCGAGTGGCATCCAGCGGTGACGACCGTAGTCTGGCCGGCCGGATCATCGCCGGTGGGCTGGCGTTCGTCTGGCTGCTGATCAGCGTTGTACCGATCTATTACATGGTGACGGTTAGCCTGCGCCGACAGCAGGACCTGTTTACCACCAGTCCTTGGGCGCTTCCGATTCCGGCGACGCTGGAAAACTACCGGCTGGTGTTCGCTGGGGGGATAGCGCGCTACTTCGTCAACAGCGTAATTGTCACAGTGGTGTCAGTCTTTGTTATAGTGACCGTTTGCTTGCTTGCAGCGTATGCGATAGTCCGAAGGCGAAGCAGGCTCACGAATGCGATGTTCGGCTTCGCGCTGTTCGGGCTGGCCATTCCGATCCAAGCCACCATTATCCCGATGTTCTTCGTCATGACGTACATCAAGCTCTACGATTCGCTGCTCGCGCTGATTCTGCCGTCCATCGCATTCGGCATACCGATCAGCATCCTGATTCTGGTGAATTTTCTGCGTGATATTCCGCGCGAGTTGTTCGAGTCCATGCAGGTGGACGGCGCGGGGAGCGGCCGAGTTCTGTGGCATTTAGTCACACCGCTGGCCAAGCCAGCGTTGCTGACGATCACCTTCTACAATGGTTTGCTCGTCTGGAACAATTTTCTGTTTCCTCTCATCCTTACCCAGGACAAGTCCCTGCAAACCTTACCGCTAGCACTGTTCACTCTGCAAGGTGACTATAGCATTAACATACCCGCGTTAATGGCTGCGGTGACGGTGTCGGCCATCCCGATGATTCTGCTGTACGCCATCGGGCAGAGGCATCTAGTCGCGGGTCTGACGGCGGGATTTGGTAAGTGAGACAACGTGCAATTCCGGCACACATGCACCGCCCTGCTGGCAGGGGAAGGCGTGACGACCAAGGAGCTCAATAGATGCAAATTGTTAATATCGTCGTATCCCCCGACGCTGGGCCATTGGTCACGCGCGCGGCCTCGGAGTTACGTGAATACCTCGCGAAGATGTGGCGTGGGCGCATCGACCGGCCCACTCCCGTCGCGCCAGCTCGGGTCGTCGAGTGCGACGTATCCGTCGCCGTCGGTCTGGCGACGGACGTCCACGTGGTCGATGCCCTACGGGCCATCAATTCAACAGTGGAGCCAACCGCACCGGAATCCTTCTCCGTCCGATCGTCCGGTGGCCGCATCGTCGTCGCCGGGCGAGATGATCATGGTGTGCTGTATGGGGTTTATCAGCTACTGGAGTTGCTCGGTGCGCGCTTCTACCTCAGCGGCACATCCTTGCCGAGGCGTACGGAGCCCGTTGTTCCTGACCTGAGCATCGACGCTGCTCCGGCGATCGCGCTGCGCGGTTACATGCCGTATACGGACTTCCTGACCGGGCCCTCAACATGGGACAGGGAGGACTACGTATCATCGATCGACGCGGCGGCACGGCTTCGTCTGAACCTTTTCTCCATGCACTTCTACACATTCGAGCCGATCGGGCAGTTCGAGTTTCGCGGCCAGCGGCGCACGGACGCGTTCTGGGACACTTCCAGAACGAGCCGGTGGCGCAAGAAGCCCGGCCGGTTATCCGAAATGCGGGTCGGTGGGGAATTCTTTGAGGATTATGCTCGGTCCGATACTTTCGGAGCCCGTTCGGCTATCGAGGCGACGAACCCTGATGAGCGGTTTCGACTCGCAGAGGCTGACGTACAGGCAGCGTTCGCCCTGGCTCGGGAGCGCGGAATGACCACCACGATCGGCATCGAAGTGACTGATCCGCCGCTGGAGTTTCGGGCGCTGGTGGATCCGCAATACCGGTTCGGCACCGACAAGTTCGGTATCTGCGCGAGTTCGCCGGATGCCAGGGCACTGCTAACCAGTTGGCTGCAGGCGCTCGTCGACACATTTCCCGGCGTGGACGTGTACTCGTTATGGCAGACCGAGTCGGGGCCGTCGAGATGGACTCCCGGCTGCCCGTGCCCTGACTGCGTCGCGTTCCGCGACGCGCACCCGCTTCCCCGGTACACCATCGACGACCTGCTGGGGAAGGTCAGCGGCGACAATTATTACGTCAGCGACATCCGGGAGAGTGCGCAAACATTCCTGCAGTGGGTACTGCTCGGATACGACATCTTGCAAGAGATCGCCCCGGCGAAGAAGGTCGCGCTGGCCGGCTGGTACATCGAGCATCTGTTCAAGGATGCGGGTGAGTATCTTCCCGAAGACATGGTGCTGACGTCGATGACCGAGGTTGATCCATGGGAGGCGCCGCCGCTTCTGGACCACTACGCGGGTGTACCGCAGCGGCGATGGTTGATCAACTGGTGGGAGATCGACTTCCGCATGTGGTTGCCGCAGCCGAAGGTCAGCGCCTATCCGCCCATCATCGCGAAGATGCTTGAGCACGACATCGAAGGCGCCATCTGGCAGCACTGGCGCACCCGCAGCGTGGACGACAATGCGCGCTACACCGCGTTGGCGATGTGGAATCCCGCCCTCACGCCCGATGACTACTATCTGGACGCTTTCGGGGTGGAGTGGGGTGAGGCAGCGGCCGTCGAGGCAACCGGGGCGATGCGCCTGTTCGAGGAGTACGAGCGGTGGCTCTGTCACGATCTGGGCTGGGAGATCTTCGCTCCGGACTGGTTCCCGCCGACCATGTGCCTGGCCCTGGAATACCTAGGGGTGCACGGCCCCGTGCCCGCCCGGGTGATCGACGAGGTCAACGCCAAGCTGGCCGACGTCGATGCAATCCGCGAGCGGCTCGGCGCCGTACAACAGGGTCTGCGGCGGGCCAGAGCGGCAGCGATCCCGCTTCGGGAGGGCGACCGGCCCGGCTTCTGGGAGAACCGGGTCGAGTATTACCTGCTATTCATCCAGTGCCTGGAGAAGATCGGCCTGGCGATACTCAGCTACGACGAGGCCACCCGGGTGCGCCGGCCCGGCTCGGAGGCTCCCGACGCGTTGGCCCAGGCGTACCGGCTGTTGCGCGAGGCGCCGGTGGTGCCGTTCATCGAGAAGCTCGCCGAACGTATCGAGGACAAGGGCGATCTCGGCACGCTGGTCAATCTAAACAACGAGCTGTGGACCCGATACCGACAGGCCATGGATTGCATCGCGAGTTGGGTCGACGAGCTCGGCATCGGATGGCAGTGGATTCTCCGAGGCCGGCCGGACGGCTCCGTGATGCCGCCCGTCGTCGGCCCGGATGCGCTCGCTCCCCACGGGCAGTGGTCCAGTTGAACGCCACACCGGGTCACCAGGCCAGCCGCGGTGAAGCACGGCCTGAAAGCCTGATCATCCGGCGGGCCGCCGTCATCGGCAGCGGATACATGGGCGGAGGGATCGCCCAGGTGCTGGCTATCGCTGGGCTCAGCGTCGCCCTGGCTGACCTCACCGCGGACGACGCAGCCAGGGCCAGGGACCGGCTGGTCGGTCAGGCCCGGCAGTTCGAGTCGGACAGGCTGATCCCGGCCGGTGCTGCAGACGCCGTCGCGGCCCGTCTGACTGCGGCCGGCTCGTTAGAAGAGGCGGTGGCCGATGCCGACTACGTCACCGAAGCGGTCTCGGAGAGCGCCCCGGTCAAACACAAGGTGCTGCGCCGCATCGCCGCCGCGGCCCGCCCTGACGTCGTCATCACCACAAACACCTCATCTATTCCGATCCGGTCCCTCGCCGATGTCGTCAGCAGACCTGAACGCTTCCTCGGCGTGCACTGGATGAATCCGGCTCCATTCGTGCCCGCCGTCGAGGTGATCCCCGGGGAGCGCACCAGCGCTGCAGTGGTCGGTGTGGTGCTGGCGCTGCTGCGGCGGGCGGGCAAGCGGCCGGTGACCGTCGGGGACGCCGCCGGATTCGTGGTGAACCGGTTGCAGTTCGCGTTGTTCCGCGAGGCAGCCGCAGTTGTTGCCGAGGGCCTGGCGACGCCTGCCGAGGTCGACCTGCTGGTCAGCGGCTCGTTCGGCTTCCGGCTGCCGGTACTCGGGCCGTTCGCGGTTGCCGACATGGCGGGCCTGGACGTTTACGCGGGGGCTTATCAAATGCTAGAGCAGGCCTACGGCGAGCGGCTGTCCGCGCCGGAGTCGTTGAAGGAGCTGGTTTCTGCTGGTGACTTCGGCGCCAAGAGCGGCAAGGGCTTCACCAGCATCGACGGCCGCACCGCGGAGGCGGTGGCCGCTTGGCGCGATCGAGCCTATGTGGCGTTGGCCCAAGCCCTGGCCGACGTCGGTCCTCCGCCCGGCGGCCACCCCGCCGAGGCCGGCCCCGCGGACGGCGGCCACACCCACCAGCAGACATCCTGACCACACGAGCAATGTCCCTATGGAGGTTCGAGCCATGCCCGAAGCGTCACAGTCCACTGCCGCGTTCGACCCGAAGGCCAGGCACGATGCACTGCCGCCGGTTCTGGCCCTGAAGAGACCAAAAGCGCTCGCCGACGGTGCGACGGTTCCCGACGTCAGCGGGGTCGTCGCCGAAGTCATCACAGGGGTGGCAGAGCGCGGCGACGCGGCGGTCCGCGAATACTCCGAGAAGTTCGATTGTTGGGCACCGGAAGACTTCCGGCTCAGCGCGGAGCGGATCGACGAGATCATCGCGTCGGTCCCGCAACAGACCATCGAGGACATCCTCTGGGTGCAGGCCCAAGTGCGGGGGTTCGCCGAGGCGCAGCTGGCCTCGCTGCAGGACATCGAGATCGAGACGTTGCCTGGCGTCCGGCTGGGGCAACGGCACATTCCGGTGACTGCTAGCGGTGCCTACGTTCCCGGTGGGCGATATCCGCTGCTGGCCTCGGCGCACATGACGATCGTCACCGCCAAGGTCGCCGGTGTACAGCGGGTGGCGGCATGCACGCCACCGATCCGCGCCGAGGTGCCAGCCGCGACGGTGGCCGCGATGCGGTTGGCGGGCGCCGATGAGATTTATTTGCTCGGTGGTGTGCAGGCAGTGGCAGCGCTGTCGCTCGGCACCGAGTCCATCCAGCCGGTCGATCTACTGGCCGGCCCGGGGAATGCTTATGTCGCGGAGGCGAAGCGTCAGCTCTATGGACGGGTCGGAATCGACCTGTTCGCCGGGCCGACTGAGATCCTGATCATCGCCGACGATTCCGCCGATCCGTTCGTCGTCGCGGTAGATCTGCTCTCCCAGGCCGAGCACGGACCCGACTCGCCCGCAGTGTTGGTGACCACCAGCGAGCGGCTCGGAAGGGCGGTCATCGACCATATCGAGCGGATCCTGCCCACCATGCCGACGGCCGACATGGCCGGACCGGCGTGGCGCGACCACGGCGTGGTCGAGGTCGTCGAATCCATTGACGACGCGTTGCTGCTGGCTGATGCCTACGCATTCGAACACGTCCAGGTGTTGATCGAGCAGCCGCGCCTGGCGCTGGAGCGGATGCGGAACTACGGCGCGCTGTTCCTGGGCGAAGGCACCTGCGTGTCGTACGGAGACAAGGTCATCGGCACCAACCACGTGCTGCCGACCCGCGGCGCCGCCCGCTATACCGGCGGTCTATGGGTCGGCAAGTTCCTCAAGACCGTGACGTACCAGGAGGTATCGGACCCCGGCACCAGCGCCATGCTCGGGCGGGTATGCGGCCGGGCGGCCCGTGCAGAGCTTTTCGAAGGACACGCGCGGTCCGGCGACATCAGGGCCGCGAAGTATGCCGGGGCCCAGCTGGCCTGGGACGATCACCGGTTCGATGCGGCGAAGCCATGATGGCCCCCACCGATGATGGTCCTCACGGCGCTGAGGATTCGGCGCCACCACCAGCGTCGCCGACCGACGGTGGTGTCGGCTGGTTCAGCCTGGCCGGGGCACACGCGGTCGTCACCGGCGCGGGCGGCGGTATCGGGATCGCCATCGCGGAGTTCCTGCGCGACCTCGGGGCGCAGGTGACCGCAACGAGCAGGCAACCGGGACGCGCGGCCGAGCTGGCCCGCCGATTCGGCGGCCCTGCCGCCACGGTGGATGTGCGGGACGTCGCGTCGCTCGACGGGGCCGTTGATGCGCTGTGGACGCACCACAGGATCGACATTCTGGTCAACAACGCCGGCGTCAACCGGCCGCAACCTATGCTCGACGTCACCGCCCAGGCGTGGGATGAGGTGCACAGCACCGACCTGCGGGGTGTGTTCTTCCTCAGCCAAGCAGTGGCTCGCCGGATGGTCGCCGACCGCGAGGGAGGGACCATCATCAACGTGAGTTCGCAGGCGGGTTCCGTGGCCATAGCGGACCGGGCTTCGTACTGCTCCGCCAAAGGCGGGCTCGACCAGCTCACCAGGGTTATGGCGCTGGAACTCGCACCGCACGGTGTCCGAGTGAATGGCGTAGCGCCGACCTTTGTGGAAACGGAGATGACCCGCAGCACCCTGATCGCCCCCGGTGCGCGAGAGCGGATCGTGGAGAACATTCCGATCGGCCGACTGGCGCGGCCGGAGGATGTTGTCGGAGCGGTCGGGTTCCTCGCCGGGTCGCTATCTGCCATGGTGACGGGTCATGTTCTGGCTGTGGATGGCGGATGGACGATTCACTAAGCAGCCTTGCCGCAGCCGGACCGACGGGATTTGGTGAGCAATGGGAGGATTTATGGCTGACATGACGTTGGTGCGTCATCTGATCGGTGGCGAGTGGGTCGGTGACCCGGCGGTGGAGCGGCGCAATCCGTTCGACGACTCGCCGGTGGCGGTGATCGCGCAAGGTGATGCCGTGGTTGTCGACCAGGCGGTGGCGTCCGCCGCTGATGCGCAGCGCGGATGGGCGGATCGGCCGGCGCCCGCGCGTGGGGCGGTGCTGCTGGATGCGGCAGAGCTGCTGCGGTCTCGTCAGCGGGACGTCGCCGCGGATCTGGTGCGGGAGGAGGGCAAGACGCTGGCCGAGGCGATGGGTGAAGTGCGTAGGGCGATTGACGTGTTGCGCTTCTTCGGTTCGTTGGGCTGGCGTCCCAGTGGGGAGGTGCTGCCCAGTGGCACGCCATCTACGATGGTGTACACCCGGCGGGAACCGCTCGGGGTGGTTGGGTTGATCACCCCCTGGAACTTCCCGATCGCGATCCCGGCGTGGAAGATGGCTCCGGCGCTGGTGTCCGGGAACACCGTGGTTATCAAGCCGGCCGAGTTGACCCCGCTGTCGGTGCACCACCTGGTGTCCGCGCTGGTCGACGCCGGCCTGCCGGCAGGCGTGGTCAACATCGTCAACGGCCAGGGGTCGGTGGTCGGTGAGGCGCTGTGTGCGCACCGGGACGTCGCGGCGGTGTCGTTCACCGGGTCGACCGCGGTGGGCGAGCACATCCGGGGAGTGGTGCAGGCCCGCCGGGGCAGGGTGCAGTTGGAGATGGGCGGCAAGAACGCGTTGGTCGTGCTGGACGATGCCGACGCCATGGTCGCCGCGCAGCTCGCCGCGGCCGGCGGGTTCGGGCTGACCGGGCAGGCGTGCACCGCGACCTCACGGGCGATCGTCACGCCCGGGGTCTACGAGGAGTTCGTGGCGGCGCTGACCGCTGCCGCAGCGGCGATCAGCCTGGGCGACGGCCTGGCCGACGGTGTCGGGATGGGTCCTGTGGTCTCCGACGACCAGCTGGACACCGACTTAAAGGCACTGCAGCAGGCCCGCGCCGACGGCACCGTCAGCGGCGGCGAACGCGCCGGGGTGCGGCTGCTGCATCCCGCAGTGGTCACCGGGCTCGACCATGACCATCCGGTAGCCACCGATGAGGTCTTCGGACCCGTCATCACCGTGCTGCCCGCCGCAAATCTCAACGAGGCAATCGATGCGGTGAACCACTCGGCGTACGGACTTACTGCCGGCATCTGCACGCGCTCGCTGGCCTCCGCGCAGCACTTCGCCAACCGAGTTCAGGCCGGCGTGGTGAAGGTTAACCGGCCCACCACCGGCCTGGACCTGAACGTGCCCTTCGGCGGCGTCAAGCAATCCAGCAGCAACACCTTCCGCGAACAGGGAGCCACCGCGCTGGACTTCTACACCTGGTCCAAATCCGTCTACCTCGGCCACGACCTCTAACACCAACCGAGCGTCGCTGTGAACCGCCCCGCGACTGTCCGGAGACTCCGAGGGACTGTCGCGGGAGCGGTGTGAATGGTCCCACGCCGGTACTGGTGGATGTTTGTCGTGGCCCCGGTTCTCGCGAGACGATCGATGTAGCCATCTATACTTCGGTGGGGGCGTTGTTGTGAATGTCTGTGGAAACGGCGGAGAGAGCCCCGTCTATGCCGGAGTCGAAGGACTGGTTTACAGCCAAACTGCAGGTTTACTCACTCGCTTAGCACGTTCGACTGTCGTCATAGCTTGTCCTTCACTGCTCAGGGTCGGATTAATCACTGATCACTGGGCATTGCATCCGCCCTCAACGGTGCGGCAACAACCGCGATCACAGGACGCATCACGGTCGATGAAGCAACACGTCCATCGGGTGTCAGCTGCACTACTACCTGCGCTACTCATGTGTACTCGGTACACCTCACAGACGCGCAGCAAACGGGGCAACCGTTCTCGGCGCCCGGCTTCGTTGTGGCGGTACGGTACGTCGTGAGCTTGCGCAGCGTCTGCCACCAAACCACCGCGGTGTTGTCTCCGAACCACACTTCATGATCTGTGGCAGGCCCGACCCCGAAAGGGCCATATCCCCTAAAGCGCCACTCGATATCAGCGATCAGTGTGGATGAACCGTCCCCGGTTTCTTGCCGCTTCCTTCTTTGTGGAGGATGCAGTCATGCCGAAGGGTCTGTCGCGGGAACGGTGTAAATGGCCTGATGCCCTGTCGGGCTGGAGGGTTGTCATGACCGAGACACTCGTGGGTATGGATGCACAGGTACCGGGACCGGATCCGGGTGATGCTGAGCTGTCGGCAGCGCGGGAACTGGTCCGGCAGGCGCAGGCTGCTGGGCTGTCGTTGACCGGCCCGGGCGGGCTTGATGACGCTCACCGAAATTCCCCAGTCTCGCTCAGCGAAATTGGCCTCTTGGTGACCGGTCGAGCGTAGCGGCTGGTGCGTGTGTGGTGCGTCGGAGGTTGTCGGTGCGGGCTTGGTGGTCGCGGAGGCGGTAGGAGTCGCCGGTGATGTCGATGACGACGGATCGGTGCAGCAGTCGGTCCAGTAGTGCTGCGGCGACTGTGTTGTCGCCCAGGACCTGTCCCCATTCGGTGACCGGCCGGTTGGTGGTCATGATGATCGAGGACTTCAAATATCGTTGGTTGACGACCTGGAACAGGGCGGATGCTGCTTCGGCGGGCAGCGGTAGGTAGCCCAGTTCGTCGATGACCAGGGCGGCGGGGCCGGCGTAGAACCGCATGGTGGTGGCCCACCGGCCTTCGATGGCGGCGCGGTGGCAGCGGGCGGCCAGGTCGGCGGCATTGGGTGAAGTATGTGCGGTGTCCGGCTTCGGCGACTTTGCGGGCCAAACCGACGGCGAGCATCGTTTTCCCGACGCCGGGCGGCCCGATCAGCAGGATGTTGGTCGCCGACTCGAGGTAGCGGTTGGATGCCAGGTCCCGGATGAGGGCCGAGTCGACACCCGGTTGGGCCTCGTAGTCGAAGTCCTCCAGGGTGGCCGGGCTGGGCAGGCTCGCGAACCGGAGCCGGCCGGTGAGCCGGCGGGCTTCGGTGGCTTGCACTTCGATGCGGAACAGCCGTTCCAGGGTGGCGGTGGGCGAGAGCTTCTCGGTCTTGGCTTGGTCCAGGACGGTGGGTAGGGCCGCGGCCGCATCGGGCAGCCGCAGGTAGTTCAGGTGGTCCCGCAGTTGCTGGTAGCGGCTGGCTTCATTGATGGTGGTGGTCATGAGAAGTTGTTCCCTTCCAACGGGTTCGGGTTCGCGTTGGGGTCGGCGGGCAGGGTGCGGCGCCGGGCCGCCGCCTCGGCGTATCGGGTCAGGTCGACCACTGACGCAGGTTGGGCTGGGGTGTGGTTGCCGCGCAGCACATCCGCCGCGCGCCGGGCAGCCGGTCCGGGTGGGATCCGCCGTTTGGACCGGTGCGGCGCAGCGGTGCTGAACGCCGCCAGCGCGGCGGTGTTCAAGGCGGTGACATCAGCCTCGGCGCGGACGACGGCGCCGGCTCCGTCGGTGCGGCGAGGGTGGACCGCGACGGTCACCCCGCCGGTGGTGGTGATCGCCAACGTCGCTGCTCCGAGCCGGTGAGTGACCGACACCTGGTGCCCGACATGGGCCGGTGGCACCGAGTAGGTGTTGCCGCGGAAGGACACCAACGCTTGGGCCGATACTTTGCGGGTCACCGTAGTCACTGCGATCGGCGGGTTCTTCGGGACCGGCCGCAGCGGTTCGGCGGCGGCCAGATCAGCAACGGTGCAACGATTGCCTGCCTGGTCGGTTCGTTTGCGGAGGTCGGTGACCTGCTGGCAGAACTCGTCCAGCGACGCCTGCGCCGCTGCGGCGGTCATGTCATCGGGTAATGATCGCCACCACCGCTGCGCGGCGGTGTGGTTCGCCTTCTCCACCACACCTTTGCGGTTGCCCCGCCGCGGCGGGCACGGCCGAACCGTGACGCCGAAATGCTTGGCGATCGGGGCGTAGGTGGCGGTGACCTTCCCCGCACCGGGATGAACAACGGTGGCCATCCGGTCGATCGCCACTCCTTACTCACCCCGCCGAGCCTGACCGCGACCTGGTATTGGGCTTCGGCGAGCTGCGGTTGCTCCATCGACTCGCAGAGCACGGCACGCCACTTGCCAGGAGTGGGACAGCGCGCCCACCAGCAGGTATGCCCGTTTGCCGTAGCCGTCCCACCCTGGCGGCGGGTCTGGCAGTTCCACCCAGTCCCACTGCGTTTCCTCACCCGCCGGATGCTCGATCACCGCCGCCGGGCGACCTTTGGTGGGGTGGCACGGTTCGCACGCCGGCCGCAACCCCCGCAGCCGCAACGCTCTGGTGAACGACGGATAGGACCGCTCATATCCGAGCTTGACAACCTCGTCGAACAAGGCCGTGGCCCACAGGTGTGGATCCTCGGTCAGCCGGGCGGCGGCGTAGTCGACGAACCGGGCGAACGCGTCCTGACCGGCTGGCGCACGCTGCCCGACCTGCCGTTTCCCCTCCAGATAGGCCCGGACCGTTTTGCGGTCCCGACCGACATGCCGGGCAATCGCCGAGATCGACCACCCTCGTTTTCGTAGCGCATGGATGTCCACGTCGTCCTCCTATGTGAGCATGAAGCGGAGCCCTTCCGAGTGGCTGGTGTGTGGTCAGAGACCGCCAGCATCGGGAGGCCCCGCCCCGATTGCGGGAGCCACGCAGGTGGGGAATTTCAGTAAGCAGGTCCGGGGAAGTTCAGATGAGCGCCATCAGGCTGCTCAAACAGCTGACGAAGTCGGTGGTCGAGGCCGCTTTGGACGAGGAAATGTCCGATCACCTGCGCTATGACAAACACGCCGTCGAGGGCCGGAATCGGGGTAATTCCCGCAACGGCACCCGGGCTAAGACGGTGCTGAGCGACGCCGCCGGTGAGGTTGGTATCGATGTTCCGCGGGATCGGGACGGCACCTTCGCCCCGAAGATCGTGGCGAAGCGGCAACGGCGGCTGTCCAGCGTCGATGAGGTGGTGTTGTCGTTGTACGCCAAAGGCTTGACCACCGGTGAGATATCTGCGCACTTCGCTGACGTGTATGGCGCGAGCGTCAGCAAGGACACCGTTTCGCGGATCACCGACCGGGTCATCGAGGAGATGCAGACGTGGTGGGCCCGCCCGTTGGAGCGGGTTTACGCGGCGGTGTTCATCGACGCGATCATGGTGAAGATCCGCGACGGTCAGGTCCGTAACCGGCCCATCTACGCGGCGATCGGCGTCGATCTGGAGGGCCGCAAAGACATCCTGGGCATGTGAGACTCAAAATCTGACCAAAAGCCGCTGCCTACGTGGTTGGTGCGTTGTAGGAGCAGTCAATCCGTTGCGCCGATAACCTATATCATGTCGGGTCACGGCTGAAAAGTGTTGCACTGCAACGGGTTTCAGCGCCTTGCCGCCACCCCACGCCGCCGACGCGCGCGCCGCTGCCGGGCAGCCGAGCCCAGCAGCTCGGGCCTGGCCGCTGCGGAGACCGAGTCGAGCTGATCGCAGCACTGCTGCGCCACAACCCGAATCTGCGTGCGGGCCAGCTGCACGCCGAACTCGCGGTGTAGCCGCTCAACGACATCGAACATCGAGTACGGACTCGTAGGGCTCCTGGCACCGTCGGGATCATCGCCGCAAGCCGTCCTCGGGGTCGCCCGGTGGGCGGGGTTGATCTTAGGCAGGTCAAAGCGGCAGCGGCGGCCGACGGTGCGGCGTGAACCACGTTCGCTTTGACGCGGCTAAACATCCGTTTACTATAGTGACCATGCGTTCACCTGCTGATGAGGACCGGACGTCCAGGGCGATCATCCGCGACGAGGCGCTGCGTTTGTTTGCCACGCGCAACGTCGACGCGGTGACCGTCCGCGACATCGCCGCGGCGGCCGGGGTCTCTCCCGCACTGGTCCTGCGCCACTACGTGTCCAAGGACGGTCTGCAAGCCGCGGTCGACGAGCATGTGGTGCGGCTGTTCGAGACGATGCTCGCGCAGGCGACCGAACCGGACGGGACCGGGCCGTTCGACGTGCGGGCGCTGCCGAGTCTGGCCGAGCAGGTCGCCAGGCACCTCCCGACGAACTCACCGATACCCGCCTACCTAGCCAGGCTGCTCGTCGACGGCGGTCCCGAAGGGACGGCGCTATTCGCCCGGCTGCATGCGCTCGGCCAGGCCACGCTCGCCGGCCTGGTGGACGCGGGAGCGGCCGTCGACGGCGGCGACCCGGCGGCCCGTGCCGCGTTCCTGCTGGCCAACGATCTGGCCGTGATCGTGCTGCGCGAGCGCCTCCACGAAGTGCTCGGCGTGGACCCACTCTCGACGGACGGCCTGCACCGGTGGGGCCGGCAGGTGCTCGCCGTCTACCGCGGCGGGTTGGCCGCCACGCACCCGGAACAACCGTGAACCCCCATCAGCACACCGCAGAAACGAGGCCGACCATGCCGCACACCACCACCTCGCGCGCCACCCGGACCGTCGCCTCCCGAGGGGCGGCACTGCTTCGAGTCCGCTGGTTCGTGCGCGCCCCGATCTGGCTCTTCCGGGCGCGGCTCGGGTTCCTGTTCGGCTCGCGGCTGGTGATGCTCGAGCACATCGGGCGCACGTCAGGCGCGCGCCGCTACGTCGTGCTCGAGGTCATCGCCCGGCCCGCACCGGGCAGCTACGTCGTCGCCTCCGGCTTCGGCGCCCGCGCCCAGTGGTTCCGCAACGTCCGCGCCAACCCGCAGGTGCGTGTCTACCTAGGCAGCCGCCGGCCCGCGCCGGCGACCGCGCACGCGCTCACCGGCGAGCAGAGCGCGTCGGCCCTCGCCACCTACGCCGACGCCCACCCCCGCGCCTGGCGCACGTTGAAACCCGTCTTCGAGACCACGCTCGGCGCGCAGATCGGTGAACAGGAAACTACTCTGCCGCTGGTCGCGTTCGACCTAGACCATTAAGGTCACCCCGAGTCGCGTAGCGGGAATCCTGCGACGATGTCTACCCGCTTGGCGTTATTTGGCGGTCGGGGGTGCGCTGGTGGCTGCGGTCTGGTCGTCCATCCGTCGGAAGTGGCGGTAGAGCGAGGTGCGGGCGATGCCGGTTTCGGCGGTGATCTCGGCCATGGTCAGCTGATCGGCGTCTCTCAGGTGACGGGCCCATTCGAGATGCTGTTCGGTGTTGGCCGCGATTTTCCGTCCGGTGGGTTGGCCGCGTTCTTCGCGGACGGCTCGTGCGTGTGCGGCCCGTTCCAGGGCGTAGGTGCGTTCCATTTGGGCGAACAGGCTGAGCAGCACGATGGCCAGCTCGCTCGTCGCGTCGCCGGGTTTGGAGGTGTCGATGGGGATCGCGTCGGCCAGGGTTCGCAGCCCTATGCCGGCTTCGCGTAGTTGGTGGATGTGGTTGAGGACGTCGCGGACGGTTCGGCCGAGCCTGTCCAGGGTGTAGACGACGAGCACATCACCGGACCGAAGCCGGTCCAGGACGTCGATGAGGCCGGGTCGGTCTGCGGTGGCACCGGATTTCTTGTCGCTGTAGATCCGCTTGTTGTCGATGCTGGCCTTGGTCAGGGCGTCGAGTTGGCGTTGGAGGTCTTGTTGGGTGGTCGAGACCCGCGCGTATCCGTAGTCCATGGCTGTCACCGTCCCAGAAGCTGTCTTCGTACAGGGGCCGATTGTGGCACATAGAAATGGCACGCCGCGAGGCGTCTGGGAGCTGCTGACCGGATTGCGTGTGCCACTTGGAAGGAAGTGGCACAGCTCAGCGCCGACGGCCGTCTCGGCCCGTTATCCCGCTAGGAGATCGCCTATCGAGAGATGTTTGGATCGATTTCACTTCCCGTGAGCCGCTGATCGCGTGTCGTCTCGGTGGGCTGCGTTACCAGCAGCCCGGAAAATGCGTGGCTGCGCAGTGCTTGGTGCTGCGAGTGTTTGGAGATGACAGACCAGCAGCATCAGTGGATCTGGACCGAGCAGGGTGTGGATGCGCAGGGCCTACGCCGCCCGGACGACAAGTGGCTCTTGAAACTGCCGTCCGAGCACGAGGACCTGTGGAGTGCACTGATCGAGCGGGCGTGGGCGGACCTGTCTGCACCGATGCTGGTCAACACGACCGACAACAACCAATCTCAACGAGACGCACTGTTGGCGGCAGGCTTTATGGCGCGTCGTATCGAGGAGCTGTGGCGCATCCCTGTGGCCGCGTTGGCGGGCCGGACCGTTGAGGCAACGTTTCATCGCCTGGTGCCGCTGGATCAGTGCGACCTCGCGCGGGTGGTTGAGCTGGATAACGCCGTCCGGTCCGACATTCCTGGCGCGGAGGCGTGGCGCGGCAGCCTCGCGGACCTTTCGGCGTCGATGGCCGATGACGAGTTCGACCCGGAGTTGTACCTGATTGCGGAGCACACTTCGACGGGTGCCTATGACGGCCTGGTCCGGGTGTGGAATCGGGTGCCGTTGCCGCGGCTTGGATGTCTGGGAGTACGCGCCCCATGGCGCCGGACTCGCCTTCCTGTCGCGCTGATGTCTGCGGCCGCGACGGTCCTGGCGCAGCGGGGGGTGACGTAGGTGATTACCGAGACCGACGTTCTCAACGGTGGTTCGCATGCAATGGCAGCCAGGCGAGGAACGTCGGTGGGAGCGATGACGGAGTGGGAACGTTGCGGTCCCGTATGACTAACGACCGCGCGGGATACCAGCAGACGATCTGTGGTGGCGAGATCCCACCCGAGCTGACGGCTGCCTCGACGAGCGGGCGGGGATCGGCCGCGGATGATCGAATCGGTGTCATGGACTCAGTAGATGTGCAGGTGAGTGGCGCTCTTCTCGACGAAGAGTTGAATGAGCTGCACGCGGCGGCTTTCGAACATGGCCTGGCGACCATGCCATGGACTGATCGGCTGAAGAGGCACAGCCTGACGTGGGTGACTGCCAGGTGCGAAAGCAGGCTGTGTGGTTTCGTCAATGTCATTGGCGACGGGGGTGCGCACGCGATCCTGTTGGACACTTGCGTGGCCCCAGAGCTGCAGGGTCACGGCATCGGTCGTGCCGTCGTCCGTGCCGCTGCGTATGAGGCCCAGCGGTTGGGTTGCCATTGGCTTCACGCTGACTACGAACCAGAGCTGGTCACGTTCTATGAACGCGCTTGTGGAATGCGCTCGACTGCTGCGGGCCTGCTCCAGCTCCGTTGAGTGCACCGAGCCGCCCCAACTCCGCCTTGCTGGCGCGTGTTCGCGTGATCACGAACTGCACGCCGGCAGTTCTCAGCCGCTCCAATAGACGCTCCTAACGACCCGCGGCAGATCGGATGTTTCGTTGAGTAACACGCCGGATCTCGGTCCCGTGCCGCAGCGCATCACCGTCGAGGCAGAGCAAGTACGTCGCCTCATCGAAGAGCAGTTCCCGCAGTGGGCCGGTCTTCTCATCGAACCCGTGGCCAACGGTGGCTGGGATAACTGGACGTTCCACCTGGGCACGGACATGGTGGTGCGCCTACCCAGCGCCTCCGAGTATGCGCAGGCGGTCGAGAAGGAACACCGGTGGCTTCCGGTGCTCGCTCCTCAACTCCCGCTGCCAATCCCCGTCCCGCTGGCGAAAGGCAAGCCGAGCACGGAATACCCGCACTCGTGGTCGATCTACCCATGGCTCGACGGTGTGACTGCGACCGCGCACCGCATTGCCGACCCGATCCGATTCGCCGTCGACCTGGCCGGCTTCTTGGCCGCCTTGCAGAGCATCGACCCCGCCGACAGTCCCCAGCCGGGGATTCACAACTGGTTCCGGGGCGGCACACTACGCACCTACGACAAGAACACCCAGCGCGCGCTCGAGTAATTGGACGGCCACCTCGACGTCGAGCTGGCCCGCGAGATCTGGGCGAGCGCACTCGACGCAGGCTGGGACGGTGCGGACCGCTGGTTCCACGGAGACGTCGCCGAGGGAAATCTGCTGCTCAACGATGGGCAGTTGGCGGCTGTCATTGACTTCGGGACATGCGGTGTCGGCGACCCGGCCTGCGATCTGGCCATCGCCTGGACGTTGCTGACCGCCGACGCTCGGCAGGCGTTCCGGGACCGGCTGCCGGTGGATGCGCTGTGCTGGGCGCGCGGGCGTGGCTGGGCCCTGTGGAAGACGCTCGCGACCTGTTCGCACACATACGACGATCCTGAGGCCGCGGAGAAGTTTGCGAGCGCCAAGCGCATCCTCGACGAGATCTTCTCTGAGTACTCTGGCGGCCGGTCCACCGCGCCGACAGCCACAATGCCTCCACTGGCTTAATTTCGAGGGGGCATCAGGTGCGGCCGATGATCGGATTCAGTGTCTGATCTGTGGCCGGCGGCTGTTGTCTATCGGCCCTCATCTGGCCGGTGCGCATCAGACGGCGACCGCCGACTATCTTCCCCAGCAAGGACTGCCGGCAGGCACTCCTTGCTGGTCGCTGAATCATCGCGCCGGCTGCTGACCTGCGGGTATTGACTGGTTCGTGCAGTGGGTGCACGAGCAGACTCCGCGCATCTGAACCACCGTCCATACAGGTCAACATTTGGGAGCAACTCGTGACACGGTCAGACCCAAGTCGAGCCGACAACACTATCCACCCAGGCGTGGCTCATCCAGCTCGCTATGACCAGGTAGCAGATCGCTATGTCGCCGAAGTCCGCGATCGGCTGGACGACGAGGGCACAGCTGCCCTACTCGAACTGCTCGGAGACGTTGTTGACCGGCGCCTCCTCGACATCGCCTGCGGCCACGGCCGGGTATCCCGGGAACTCGCCCGCCGCGGCGCCTCTGTGACAGGGCTAGACCTGTCCGCCGAACTCGTGCAACACGCTCGAACAGACACGCAGATCCCCGGCAACGAGATCCACTACGAGGTCGCGGATATATGCGATTCAGATGTGTTGGCGGGCAGCAAGTTCGACGGCATTGTCTGCAACTTCGGAGCCTCCGACATCGACGACCTGAACGGCATGCTCCGCTCCGTGCGGCGACTACTCTCACCGGGAGGGAGGGTTCTTCGTACTGTCCCTCCTGCACCCGTGCTTTCCAGGATGGCCCGGCCGGGCACCCAGCGCGTGGCCGCCCGGTGCTGGCTACTTCCACGAAGGTTGGTGGCGGACGTCTGCGCGCAACTCACGGATCCGAAACGCTGTCGGTGCGAACCACCGAACGCTATCCACGTACCTGACTGCCGTGGTCGACCACGGCCTCGCAGTGGAATCCGTCCGGGAACCCGCACCGCCAGCGGAATGGGTGGCCGCCGAACCTAAAGCCGATGCGGTGCCCACATTCCTCGTGCTCCGCTGCCTGGCAGTCGAGTGCTGATCGCAGCACCTCACGGTACGCAGTCCACGATTATCTGCTGCTCAAATATCACTGGTTGCCAGCAGACGGTTGAATACGTTGCGCTGCAACAGGTTTCACAGGTCAGTCTCATCGTATCGTGGGTAGCGGAGGCCGCTTGGCATGACTCCGTACCCGCCGCCCCTGGTGAGTCTGGAGGTGTCTGCCCTTTCGACTTCCGCTGCGATGCCATCGTCGACTTCAGACATCGCGGCATCGAGCCTGTCTGTGCTGCCGGCTGCTAGCTGCTGGGCCAGCAGACTCCGGACGGTGTTGGGGAGTCCCTTGAGGGATTGGCTCGCCAACGGGACGGCCTCTCGGCGTCGCCCGCCGGTGTACAGGTCGGTAACTCGAAGGTATGGCGAAGGGCGGCTGAATCGGTGCGCTTCGCCGGACAGATTTCGGATCTGGTTGACGACCCAGTCGAGATACTCGAATTGCTCCCAGGCATCACGAACAGTGCCGGCTCCCAGGCCCACGATGTTCTGCAAGATCGGGACCAGGTAGTTGAAAAGCCGCTTGCTGGGCCATCCAGAACTCGGATAGAGCGATTGCGGATCGATGATGGCCATGGCTGGCCCACGTGTTGAGCGGGAGGAATCCGTGGTGGGGAAGCCGGCGAGGACCGTGCACACGACGTCCCAGCGCTTTGCCGCCACTGCGCTGACTCCCGCTGCGTACAGACCGACTATGGCCGGAGCGACCAGTGACTCGATCGCATGTGTCAACCCGCTCAGAAGTGCGGGTTGAGCAAACCGCTGGATGGGTTCCTGCCACCAGCTGTCGGTCGTCGGCGATTCTGCCCAGAGTGCTGTTGTTGCGACGAGTCCTGCCCAGGTCTCTAGTTCCGCCTCAAGCACCTGAGTGCGTTCAGGCATCGTCATTGCGTCGTCCACGTTGGTCTGGGTGTGTTGCAAAACCGGTAGTCCTTCGAGGCGGTCGACCTCCCTGGCCAGCCGATCGTGCGCGGCGATGGCAGGACGGCCACCGCCTAATTCGCGTTTGAATGCCGCGACCGTACTCACCGCAGTGAGTGGGTCACGGGTACGTGCAGCGATCGCGGCGCATGCGTCGGCGAGATCTTGGAGCCAGGAATCAGCCGGCGCTTCGACTACGGCTGCATCACGGGTTGCTGCGAGGGCGGCGGCCTCTTCACGGAGAGGGCCGCGGTTGAGCCAGACCGTCGGATAGCGGCGACTGGTAGCTCGTGTCAAAGCTGCTCGCAGAGCCGGGTCCCAGGTCGCCGACCAACCCACGACGAGGAGTCCGTACTGATCGAGCAACTCGTCGAGACGTGTGTTCACGATGTCGGCGTACTGGCGCAGCTCGTCGGGCGAGTTGAGCATCTCCGGATTGGTGTAGTCCCCGTGAAGATGCCAGACCAGGTAGCGCTGCGCGTGGAGAGGTTCCATCCCCCGCACTCCGTCCACCGTGGACACCACGGTTGGCTCGATGCCGACATCTCGCAAGGCTGTCTCGATGAGGAGATCGAAGTTCAGGGTCACGATGATCCGGATCAGGCCGTCGCGCATCATGTCGGCCAAGGCGCGGTGCGCCGCAGATGGGACCTTCACCCCTGTCGCTCTCTCGTCCTCCGTAGGCTCGAAAAAGGGACGCAGCAGATCTTTCCGCGCGAGTGGTGTTGCTGCGGATGCGAACAGCACTTCGTCGTAGGCGGCGTCAGCGCCCGTCCGCTTGCGCCACCACTCAAAGAGATCCTCGGGTTTGTCCCCCGCGGCCGCGGCCGCCCGGGCCAGCAGGTCTTTCTGTACCTCCCACGCGGCCGGCACTCCCGCACCGACCGACAGTCCCGCTCCGGCCAGCACCGCCGTCACGCCCGGTCGAGCCGTCATTCCTAACGCCAGCGAAACGTGCGGATCCAACGACGGACGATGCAACGCTGGATTGCTCAACGATCCCCCTCGGTCGAAAATGCTGGTCGCCGCTTCATTCTGCGCGATACCTGGACTGGCACCTAGCCGACCCAGCCGGCCAACCACTGGAACAGGTCCGGCGTATCCGCGACGACCTGGACACCCGGGTCCGCCAACTACTGGACCACATCCGCACGACTACGGTCAGGATGAGCCAGAAGGTCTGAGTCCTGGTGGTGTGCATCAAGAATGGGCAGCGGCCGACTCGCGGAATTTAAGGAGCCGAAGGCATGCCTGACGATCGGATCGAGTGTCTGATCTGCGGCCGGAAACTGCTGTTGGTGGGTCCACACCTGGCCCGCGCTCATCGCATCGCGGGCGCCGACTATCTCGCCGAGCACCAGCTGCCGGCAGACACTCCCCTGATCGCGGAATCGTTGCGCCGGCTGCTGGCCGAACGGCGGGCCGCCACCGATGCCGATCCGGTGAAGGCCGACCGAGGCCGCCTGGCGAGAAGCCTGGCCGGCCGGCGCACGGTGCCGGCGGCGCATCAAGCGCTGCGGGACGCCGCCCTAGCGAAGGTGAAGGCGGCCGGGTTCGGCTCGGTCGCCGACGCAGTCGCCGGCACCCGTCCTCTGACGATCAGTGCAGCTGCTCGGCGACTCAGCGTCAGCGAGTCAACGGTGAAGCGGTGGCGGCGGACCGCCGGCGAGAGCCGGCCGGCCTGGTTCTCCACCGCATCACTGTGGCGAGTAGCAGCGCTGCGCCGATCGATGCGACCGTCCACAGCGCGGGTGAGACCCAAGCTTGACTGGTGCGCATCGTGGTGAGCAGGGCGGCGTCGTAGAGGGCGTGGCCGACGATGAGTGGCCAGATGGTGCCGATGGCTCGGTAGAGCAGCCAGGCGCCGAGCATCCAGGGCACGACCATGACTGCGGCGTAGCCGATCCCGTAGTACAGGTGGATCCCCAGACGCAGCGCGACGATCAAACCTAGGCCGAGCCACTGCGTCTGCCGGGACTTCCAGATCCCTAGCAGGGCAAGGGGTATCGCGAACGGCAGCAGTTCCTCGGTCAGCCCGGCCGCACCTGACTCGACGAGGTCGCGGCCGAGCAGGGTGGGATTCGCGACGGCGGACCCGGGGTAGGCCCGGCCCGCCGCAACGGTGGAGGCGAACAGGTCGGTGAACAGCAGCAGCGCGATGTAGCCGGCGGTGGCGCCGAGTGCGCCGCCGACGAATCGGCGGTTGCCGACGCCTCGCAGCAACCCCAACGGTCGCGGCAACACGATCTCGGTCAGGCCGGCGACCAGCACCGCCAGGGCGCCCATCGTCACCGCGGATGTGATGGCTTCCCGGCGGGCGGCTGCTCCCCCGCTACCCGCGCCGGTATCAACGCCCGCGCCGGCGGCGCTGCTCTTCAGGGTCTGGATCGCGCTGCCGATCAGTGCCGCCGCTGCCCGAAAGGCAGATAGCTGCGATCACCACCAGGGCGACCATCCACAAGACCCGCCGGCCGCTCGCCGGCGCACCGATCGCGGATACCTGATGGTGGTCCTGCGACTGTGCCGCTGTCATTGCTGGTATCCGTTGAGCCGGCCCAGCTCGTCACTGGTCGCCGCGGCGGCGGTCTGGGTGTCGTCGTCGAGGGACTGCCGCAGCAGCCGCAGGTTCGACACGGTCGGCCGGAACGCCGCCGGCCCGTCCGGACTGTCCGCGGGTGGGGTGTCGTGGACCCGGGCACGTTCACGGATGGACCAGGCCGCGCCTATGGCCGCATCGACGCTGTCCGCGACGGCGGCGGCCTCGGCGAGCACGTCGACAGGCTCGTCCAGTGACTGCCCGGTGGCCAGGTCCCACATGGAGCGGTGTAGCTCGTCCTCGATCTGCTGCGGGCTGGCCGTCAGGCGCAGCGGGACCGGATCCAGGCCGTGCCGGCGGGAATTGTCGGCCATCTGCTGGGCGTAGTTCTCGATCCCACAGCGATCTGGCCGATGTGAACCGCCAGGGCCAGCAGCCACTCAGAGCCGGCATCATCGCCAGTGAGCAGCCGGGAGCTGTTCTGCAACCGGCGACCCCGCCGCGCCACCAGGTGACCGCCGGCGCCGCCGGCCGCGGCCACCACGACAGCCGAGCCGCCGGCCAGTACTGGGGCGGCCTGCCAAAACGCGGCCGGCGCCAGGTAACCCACGACGGCACCACCAAGGATCCCGTGATGACTTCCGACCAGGCCCGGCGATGGTGACTCTCGGCCATTTCCCCGGTCGGCCGGCTCCCGGGTGCTGCGACACCGACCCCGATGATGCCGTACGGCTCCGGCTCGTCGGGTGGGTAGACCTGTAGCTCCAGCTACCCCCAGCTGCGCCCTACGATCCGCAGATCCCGGTATGCCGGCACGGGTCGGTCGCGCTCCAGCGCCGCGGTACGGGCCTTGACCAGATCCGACTGGACCCGCGCAAATCGCTGCCAGATTGCCTTATCGGGAAGGCCGAGCACGGTGCGGCCAAGCTCGCCCGGATTCTGGACGTCCTCGAACTCCTCGAGGTAGCCCAGCGATGAAACACCCCGGCCATGGTCTCCCCCACCCCTCCCTAGGGCTCCCTTTGCACTGCGGTCCCAGCCGTACCCGACGAAACCCCGCCAGGAGAAGGAGAGTCAGGGTCCGCTCCACTCAGCGCTGCTAGCGCGTCATAGTTCAGCGTCCGGCCGGTCTCTGCTGCCATGCGTTCGATGTCGGCAAGCTCCCAGATCCCGCCCAGCTTGAGGCGTGCGACAGGCTCAGGAAACCACGACTTTGCCATCAGTTGAGTGACCCGCGCTCTGCTCACACCAAGCAGCGCGCCGAGCTCTGCCGCTCCCAGTAGTCGCACGGCGTTGATCGTAACCATGGGTTGATGCTAACCCCACTAGCCCGCAGATAACTAGTCCCGAAATAACTAGACTATATGCTTGCGGACTATGCATCTGGGTAGTACTATTGAGGTATGCCGAGCGGGCCGGACACACCGGCCGGGCAGACCGAAGGGGAGCACCACATGTCGCACGAAATCGAAACGTTCACCGATGGCAGCGCCGCGTTCGTGGGAGCGCGTGAGCATGCCTGGCACCGGCTCGGCACCGTGCTGCCGCAGCAGTTCACCGCCGCTGAGTGCATGGATCACGCTTTCCTGGGCGGCTGGAATGTTCGCAAGGAGCCGCTGACGACGACCGTCATCACCGGCGTGGGTGTGGCTTTGCTGGACGTGCCGGACGCCTACGCCACCGTTCGCACCCACCCGAAGACCGGCCTGCCGGACGTGCTCGGGGTGGTCGGCAACGGGTACCTGCCGATCCAGAACGAGGCCCACGCGGACCTACTCAACACCCTGGTGGACCAGTCCGGCGCCCACTTCGAGACGGCCGGCAGCCTGCGCGGCGGCAAGCAGGTTTTCATCACGTTGAAGGTGCCTTTCGCGATGCAGGTCGGCGGCCGCGACGCGGTCGATCTGTACCTGGTGGCGTTGAATTCGCACGATGGGACGAGCGCGTTTCGGCTGCTGGTCTCGCCGGTCCGGGTGGTGTGTGCGAACACCCAGGCGGCAGCGATCGCCGGGGCGAAGTCGTCGTACAAGATCCGGCACACCTCCGGCGCGGCCGGCTATGTGGCCGAGGCCCGGCAGGCGCTGGGGTTGACGTTCAAGTTCGCCGAGGCATTCCAGGCCGAGGCCGACGCCATGATCGCCGAGCAGATGACCCGCGATGAGTTCAACGCCCTGGTCGAAAAGGTGTGGACCTCCGATGCCGCCGACACCGGCAGCAAGCGCGCCAAGACCATCCAGGCGAACCGTGACGGCGAGCTGCGGCGGCTGATGTGGCGGGCCGAGACGAACGAGAACATCCGGGGCACCCGGTGGGCGGCCTACCAGTCGATCACCGAGTACCTGGACCACACCGCGCCGATCGCCGCCAAGAGCGGCCAGGCCGATGCCCGCGCCGAGCGCGCCATCTGCTCCACGACCGTCGAGGCTACGAAGGTGCACGCGTTCGATCTGCTCAAGGTCTGACCCGGTGGCGGGCCAGGAGGTTGCAACTCCTGGCCCGCCCGCCCCGCGCAGCACACACCCATTCACAGGCAGCACACCAACGAGAGGCATTCCTATGATCCCCCAGCCGGTCCACCACGAGAGCCGGCTATCGCTGTTTTCTATTCCGGCCACCTGGAACCCGTCGACACCCGCCAATCGCAGGCGTTCGGTTACCGCGAACCCGTGGCCATCCACCGGCAGGCCTACGGCCAGGCGATCGCCCGCGACGACGACCCCGACCACGTCGACCACAACGCCCGCAACGTCGAGGTGTTGTGGAAAGCCAAAGTCGCGCTGGACGCCCACCCGACCGGTCTGCGGCTGCCGTTCACCATCTGGCTCGAGAAGGCCGGCGGGCCGGACCTGCCGGTCAGCCTGCAAGCCATCCGGGAGCCGGGCGATATGGGCGAACCACCGTCACCATCGCCCTATCGGATGCTGTGCCGTTCACCGTTCACCCCAGCGGCCCCGAACTTCCGGCGATCGCCCTGTTGCGGTTCGGGTCGATCCGGCTGCCCGTGGTGACCGTGAGCGTGCTGCACGTCCTGCTCGCGGCGCTCACCGACAGCGGCATCATCGCGGCATTCCACATCGAGGACGCCCCCGACAACCCGGTCCGGATCAGCACCTACGACGGCCGCAGCTGCACACTGGTCGCCCACCGGGACGGCACCTACTCGATCGGAATGTTGCACCGCTACTGCACGACCACCTGAACCCGGGCCAGGCCGGCGCGGCTACCCCCTTCCCGCGCCGACCGGCCCCACCCCCACCACCGGAGAGGACCCATCCCATGACCTGCGCCCAGTGCGGAGTCACCACCCGCGAGCTGTCCGAGTCCGAACACGGCCCGCTGTGCCTGCGCTGCGCGTTCCGGCAAGCCCAGCACGACGACGCCCGCGACCGCTTCGACGCACTCACACCCAGGTCGCTCGGCTTCCTGTCCGACGACGAATGACCCACCACCCACGAGAACCCCGACGGTGACGGCAACCAGGAGAACCCAGCGACCGGATAGAAGCACCCGCCCACCACCCGGCACACACAGCGCCCCGATGGCCGGCCCGATGCCCCGGGCCGGCCATCGCGTTGCAGCGGCCCGCGCACGCCGCATCGGGCGCGGCTGCGCCGCGACTGCCAACCCACTTGCCCGGCCAGGTAGCCACTCACCTATTTCGTCTGAAGCCTCCCAGTGTGCGGGGGCGGGGACCCCGACCCGTCAAGGGACGCACCGGACCCGATCGGGCCGACCAAACCGCCGGTCGACACCGATCGGGCCAGCCGCTCAAGTCCTTGACGGCGCCCCCTCACACCCGCGCACTGTCCGCGCTTCAGCCGAATGAGCTGGAGGAAGGGAGGGAACAAGGCGATGAGTCAATCGCTGGTCGAGTTGACCACTTCGGTGGTCCAGCTCGCCGCGGCTGGTCTCATCGCTTGGTCAGCAGTCAACGATCGCCGCAAGACGCGGAAACGGCGCCGGGGAGCAACCCGGCGCCGTCGTCGTTACCGCTGACCTAGCGAGGCCCCGGGGCGGTACGGGCACTCACTGTCAGTGCCGCCCCGGTGGTCTCGCAATCGTAACTCCCCACCCCGACGACCGGAAGGAACCAACGCCATGACCACCATCATCAGCATCACGATCACCGCGGTGCTGCTGCTCGCCTTGATCCGGCAGCGTCGCCGCTGACACCAGCGAACAGAACAGCCGGCGGGCGGCAGCCGACCCCAGCGGCCCGTAGATTGCTCACCAGCAGTACCAAGGAGGGGGCATGTCAATGTCGAAGCCACCGCAGCGGGCCGGCGCGGGGTGGTGGCGCCGACGAACTGGCCGGATATCGCTGGCCACTGGCGTCGCCGTCGCACTAGTTGTCATCGGCGGCTGTAACGCCAGCCCCACACCGCCAGCACCGGCCGCCAACGCCCCTGCCGCTTCGGATGTTGTTTCGTCAAACGCCGCCGCCGAAACGGTCTCGGCCACCAGCGCCGCCGCCCGCCCGTCGGAGGCGGCCAGCACACCAACCGCCCGAACGTCCGCACCGCGTGTCATCACGCGGAGCCGAACAGCGGCGCCGTCAACAACCCTCACGGGCTCCGCCAACTCGAGATCAGCACCGAGATTGGCAGCCAAGCCCCAGCCGACACCCGCGCAGAAATCCGCACCGTCGACAACGACGACCCGGGCGTCAGCGCAGCCGGGTACCGCACTCGCGGCCTCCGCGACGCTCACCGTGAAGGGCCGCGCACCGATGACGGGCTACAGCCGCGACCAGTTCGGCCAAGCATGGGCTGACATCGACCGGAACGGCTGCGACCAACGCAACGACGTCCTGCGCCGAGACCTCACCGCGCTGACCATCAAGGCCGACACCTACGGCTGCGCTGTTCTGACCGGCGTCCTGCACGACCCGTACACCGGCGCCACCATCACCTTCACCCGAGGCGAGACCACCAGCGCCGCCGTCCAGATCGACCACATCGTCGCCCTCGGCAACGCCTGGGTGACAGGCGCCGCCCAATGGTCACCAGCGGGCCGCCGACAATTCGCCAACGACCCCTTGGAACTGCTCGCCGTGTCCGGCCCGGCGAACGAGCAGAAGGGCGACGGTGACACCGCCACCTGGCTACCAGCGAACAAGTCCGACCGCTGCCAGTACGTCGCCCGGCAGATCGCCGTGAAGAGCCGTTACCACTTGGCGGTGACCACCGCTGAGCTGCGCGCCATGCACGCGGTCCTGGCGACCTGCCCGCTCCAAGCACTGCCAATCGCATCTGTTATCCCGCTGGACACCACCGACACCGCCACCCCAACCCAACCTCCGGCCGTGACTACCCGATCGACTCAGCCGGCCAGGCTCATACCCGCCGTACCGACGACCACGACGCCGCCCACCACCCAGACCCCCGCGCCGGCCCAAGAGGATGTGTACTACCAGAACTGCGCCGCTGTCCGCGCCGCCGGCAAAGCGCCCCTGCACATCGGAGACCCCGGCTACAGCATCAAACTCGACCGGGACCACGACGGCACCGCCTGCGAAAACTAAGCCTCGCCAAGGTCTGTCGTGACAATCGATAACTGCTCGACTGAGCCGACAGTCGCGCGGAGGTGTCCTGCTCGGCATCACGAACCTGGGCGACCAGCCAGGCCGAACAGCGGAATCCAGTCGGCCCGAGGATCGCCCGCTGCGACCACCGCGGCGAGGGTGGCTGCGAGCCCTTCCGGGCTGCGGTCGGCCCCGGCGGAGCGCGGTCTGCACCGCTCGCGAGGCACCGGCCTTGCCGCGCACATCAACCAATACCGGCCGCGGCCCGGCTGCCCGGCCGCGCACTGCCAAAGGCATCATCCACACCGCGCAGAACGTCATCGACGGAAAGGACACAGGGCGATGAGAACCACCACCTATGTAGCCACCGCTGAACGGGCAGGTAAGTCCTGGCACATCGAAGTGCCAGTCATCGCCCGAGTCACCCAGGGCAGGTGGGCATCCGAAGTCGAACCGATGGCCCGAGACCTCATCGCCCAACACCTCGACGTCCCCACCGAAAACGTGGCCGTCGACATCGAATGGAAACTGCCAGGAGACACCAGCGAACACGTCGCCCGCTCCCGGATGCTCCGCGACGAAGCCGCAGCAGCCAACGCCGAAAGTGCCGCCGAAGCACGCCGCGCCGCCCACTCACTACACGAAGCCGGACTCGGATCCACCGAAATCGGCACCGTCCTCGGCGTATCCAGACAACGAGCCCACCAACTCATCACCAGCTAACCGATGCCAGGTTTACGACCTGCTGTCGTTCGAGCCTTCGTTCGAGCGCCTCGTGAACCAGCCCCGGGCCTTTGTCGACCAGCGCCGCGATGTGTGGCTATGAGCTGCGCGTCCGGCTGGCTGAGGATCGCCCCGATGATGCGTTCGTTGTCGAGGTCTTGGCTTGCGGAAAGGCCAATTAGCAGCGTCCGCAGCGTCCGACGGTGAGACTGGCGAGAACCACATGTTCCCGCCCTCCTTGAGCCCGGCCCGGTACACGATGTCGCCGACCGCTTGCTTGAGCAACTCGATCCGGGTTCGCGCATCGCGAGTGATGACAGGGTTCCCCGATGGTCGTACTGCCATCCTTCGGCGGCCGCCGGGATGAACCGCGTCCCCCATTCTCGTGCCTGGTCGCGGTAGTCCCGCAGTTGTGTGACTGCCGGGGGGTTGTCTGGGTCAAAGGCACCGAGCGGAATAACAGGATGACTCGCATCAGGTCGATGTAGGCGCGGCGTCTGTCTTCGAATGCCTTGTGCTCGCGCTGTGCCTTTCGCTGGCTGCGCTCCACACGTACCGGGGCACCCACGCTGACCGTTGCACCGACAACCGCACCAACACCGCCCCAAAGCGGGGCCCACTCGCCGACAGCCATACGCGATGGTCGCACACGGGCATTGCCCGGCCGCCCCGTCAGAACAGTGGGATCAAGTCGGCTCGTGGGTCGCCCGCAGCGACCACCGCGGCGAGGGTGGCTGCGAGCCCTTCCGGGCTGCGGTCTGATGCGCGGCGGAGCGCGGTCTGCACCGCGCGGGATGCACCGGCCTTGCCGCGCACGTCGACCAGTCCCGGTCGAGGCCCGGCTGCCCGGCCGCTCCGGGCGGCCTGCTGCATGTTCTCGGATTGGGTAGCGACCCGCACGTGGCCGGGATCGGTGCGGCAGCACAACCGCAGATCACAGTCATGCAGGATCGTCACCCCTGCGTCTAGCTCTCCCCCGGCGACCACGGCGGCGACCTGATGCGGCGTCACCGTCCGCTGCCGGTAGTCCACGGTCCGGATTCCGAATAATGGTGGTGTGTAGCTATTCGACCGTGCGTTATGCCCCGGCCGGTGGGGTGACGGTGACCTGTTTGGTGCGGTCGGCGAGGTAGTCGGTCCAGTCTTGTTTGACGAGCCGGCTCCAGCGGATCGCGGTGGTGATGTTGATGCCGAGCAGGTCGGCGAGCACGGGGGCGGCCATGTCCAGGGCGAGTGTGGTCAGTGCGCTGTTGCGGGCGTCGCGGATCCGCAGGCCGAGCCGCTTGTTCAGTTGAACGGCCAGGCGCCCGGAACTAGCGTGGCTGGCCGGGCTGGCTCCCGGGAAGAGCCACGGGTTGAGATCGCTTCGGGCGACGAGGATCGAGCGTCGGTGCACCGGTCCGCGAGTGGCGAGCTCGTCCACGAGGCGGCCGAGGGTCCCGGGAAGGGCCAGGGGGTGTCGCCCGATCTGCAGGTGGGTGCGGCCGCCGTGGTGGGTGATGTCGGCGGCCTTGATCTGCACGATGGTTGCGGGTGTGAGTCCGAGCAGGAGCACCAGGGCGGCGGCGACTCTGATGTTCAGCGGGTGGTCGGCGTCGTGCAGTGCGATGTCCAGCAGATCGCGGCGTCGGCCATCATCTAGGTAGGACTCGGGCGGTTCGCGTGGCAGCCAGGGCACTTTCAGGTCGCCGCAGAGGCGGCGGGCACGGGCCCAGAGCAGAAAACCGCGCAGCAGGTATCTGGTGGTCGTTCCTGCGGTGAGCCATTCGTCGATGTCCGGTTGGGTGACGGTATCCAGGGTTTGCCCGCGGCCGTGGACCCAGGTGAGGAACTCGACGGCGGCGGTGATGCGGGCGCGGGCATTGCGTCGGGCATCACCGGTTCCTGTGGATGTGCGGCGCCTTGCGCGACGGAGCACCGACCAGGTCGCGTACGGCTGAATCACCGCGGCGATGGCTCCGGGTTGCGCGGCGAGCAGGTCCTTGAGCCACGGCAGGGTCCCGTCGATCTCCTCGTCGCGCGGTTCGAGCACAGCCAAGTGGACCAGGACTGCCCGCAGGTGGGCGACCGATGGGGTCCGTGGTAGCTCGTCGAGGGTGCGGTGGGTGATCAAACCTTCGGTGCGGGCGACCGTACTGAGGGTTTCCGACCAGCCCGATTCGTGGATCCAGTCGATGATGGATCGGGGCCTGCCGTCGATATCGAGGGCGTCGACGACGGCCTGCAGCTGGGGGTGGACCTTCCCGGTTGCCCCAGAGCAGAGCTGCGCGACACGCTGGCGGGCAACGCATGTCGGGCAGTTGCCGTCGGCATACAACGCGGCGAAGCCGCCGCAGGTCCGGCAGATGAAGTTGATCTTCTCCCCTGCGCACGGCCCGCAGATCCGCTGGCTTGAGCTGTTGCGGCCGATCAGCGGGCGGATGTTTCCGCATTCGGCGCAGGCGGCCGGGTGGTTGCGTAGCCGCTGGTAGCACGACTGGCAGAGGTCACCCATCAGGAGCCGGATGTTGACCCTGCGGGGCTGTCCGCATTCCACGCATGGGCGCCGGTTTCGCCTTTTGGCGTGGCAGCGCTGGCACACGGGGCTGCCGCTGACCCGGCCGCGTTTGATCGGCGACAGGAGGCCGCAGGCTGTGCATTCGACCGGTGTCGGCTGCCAGCACGAGTCGCACAGTGCGGTGCCGGTGTCGGGCCTGATGCGCACGTGCGGGGAGACGGTGCCGCACTGGCTGCAGGTGGCGACATGGCCGCGTTGGTAACAGGTGCCGCAGAGCGGGCCGGCGTCGGTGAACGCGTGCGCCGGCAGGCCGGGCCGGCCGCACTGGGCGCAGGTGTAGAGGCGCTTGGGAATGCAGTTCTGGCACAGTGGTCCCGTTTCGGGGCGCGCCGCGACCCTGGTGGCCTTGCCGCAAGCGGTGCACGTTTCCCAGCGTGCGGGGTCGCGACGGTCGCATCTGGTGCAGACCGCCCCGCCGTCGGGGTCGCGTCTATTTATCTGGCGGCCCTGACCGCACCGGGTGCAGACCGCGACGTGCCCCTTCGCGTAGCAGGTGTCGCAGCAGCGTTGCCCGTCTCTCCCGCGCCGCAGCGGTACCTCGGTGCGCCGGCAGCGCACGCACCGAGGGCGGGCTACCAGTTCGGGCAGCCGGTCGGCGAGCCGGCGCAGCAGGTGCAGCCACGTCCGCGGCCCGTCGGAGCGGCCGCTGACCAGCCCGTCGGGGTGGCCCACCAGGTGGTCCGCCAGCGAGCGTGCAGCAGCGAACTCTAGCCCGAGATCAGCGACGAGCCTGACGATTTCGTCGCGGCGTATCGCGCCGGAGGGAAGCTGGTCGAGGATCGCATCGACGATCCGGCGGTGCTGGCCTGCGGTCTGCTGGGGCGATGCAGAGGGCGTCACAGTCCCGTCGGGCGGCGGATCGTCGTCTTGCGGACCGTCGGCCTGGCGGCACCGGCGGCTGTCCTGCGCTGCGTGGGCACCTCGACGTCGTGGAGCTCGATCAGATCGGCCACGCCGCAGTCGAGGATGTCGCACAGCGCCACCAGGGTGGCCATCGACAGCCGTTGCGGCGGCTGGGTGACCAGCCGGTAGACCTGCTCGCGGGACAGATGCACGCCGCGCTGCGCCAGCATCGGCACCAGGTCGGTGGTCTGGTAAAGGTCACGCTCGGCCATCTTGCGGCGCAGGTTCCACTGGAAGCCCTTGTTCACGGTCACAGCGGCATTTCCCATCGCTCGGCCTGCCGTTGCATCGAGCTCAGTAGCAGGCGGTTGCGGAACTCGTCGGACACATGCGTGTAGATCGCCGTCGTCGCCGCGGTCGTATGGCCGACCTGGTCCTGGATAAACTTTTCCGGATAACCGAACTCGGCCAAGTGCGACACGTAGGAGTGCCGTAGGCAGTGCAGGCTCAGCTCGTGTGGCAGGCCGGCTGCGTCACGCGCGGCCACAAACGCCTCGTTGACTCCCCGTTGCGCCAGCCGGCCGCCGCGTTCGGTGGTCCACAAGCCTTGCACCGTCGGGTCACCCAGGTTGGGGCGCAGCACATCGAGCCATTCCTGCATGAGCGGCACCGTCCATTTCCGGCACCAGGAACACCGTGCGCCGCTTGGGCGGGCTTCCCCTGGAGGACTTCGCCCACCGCACGAACACCGCTCCGATCGGGCCGAACTGCGGCACCCGCGGGTTTCGGCGAAGATCGGCCACGTCCAGCCCCCCACGCTTCTCGGCGCCGCAGCCCGAATGCGTAGACGGTTTTGAGCAGGATGGCGTCGCGGTGCGCCGCTCGCTCGCCCTTACGGCCGAGGCTTCGGACCTGCTCGACGAGGACCTCGGCCGCGTCGAACAGGGCCTGAATCTCGTCGTAACATTCGCAGCGCGTTTTGGTAGCCGCGCGCCGTCGACGGTGCCACCGCCGCCCCCACCGCTGTCGCCTGACCAGCGATGAACGCCTCAATCTCCACGGGCGTCCACTGCCACGGGTACTGGTTGGTGAACCCGGCGAGCCGGCGCACGATGTCGTACCTGACACGGATCGTGGCCGTCTTCAGCGACCGGGCACGCTGCTGCAACTCCCAGCCACGAAGCATCGCATCGAATGCGGCCTCCTCCGGCGCCAGGTGCCGCACATTCCCCGGCAGCAGCGAGGACACCGACCCCGTCAACCCGCCAAACTCCACCGTTGCATCTAACACAACAATGACGCATCGCGTCAAGTCTTTCAGTTTCATCTGGCCGTCAGAGCAGCCCGCTACGGCAGCGTTATTCCATCTCTTCGGTGGCTGCCTCAAGCTCGAACATCGGGTACAGACCTGCGCGCGGGTCACCCTGAGAGATCACCGAGGCCAGCGCCTCGGCCAGCACCTGCTGCTGCGCCCCCTGCTGCTCCATCCACGCCGCGGTCAACGCCGCCTGGATCGCGCGGGATTCTCCGGCCGGGCCGCGCACATCCACCATCCCGGGGCGAGGTCCGCACAGCCGGCCCCTGGCAACGGCCTGCGCCACATTCTCCTGCTGTGTGGATATCCGCACATGCCCTTCCCCGGTCCGGCAACACAGCCGCACGTCGCAGTCATGCACGACCGTCGCCCCCGCCGGGATCTGCCCGAACGCCAACGTAGCTGCCACCTGGTGCGGAGTCACCATCCGCTCAGTGCCATCCGGTCGGCGCACCGCAAAACGCCCGTAACCATCAGAACCGATGGAGCCGGTCCAGGCCCAACATGTCGCCGTTCGTAGCACCCGAGTCCAAAACCGTGCCACGTCTGCAGCGGTCAGCGGCAACTCTGCCCCCAACGACCGACTCACGCCGACGCCCAGCCCGGGCCGGCGGCGGCGCGTCGGCCGGGCCAGTTACGCAAACGCCGAACAATGGCGTCGAGCGGAGCTGTTTTTGCTGCGCTCGACCACGCGATCACTTCGCTCACCGGTGCGTTCGTCGCTGCAGCTACCGTGCTTCGCATCCCCACGTCCTTCGCTGCCAAACCGGCCATCGTCCCCACGGCCGCACCATAGCTGCCCCCACCGACAATGAGCCCTGCCAGCTGTATCGCTGCCGTGGATCGTCGGCGTCCGGGGAACTGGTAGCCCACGATCGACAAATCCAGCACGTCTCCATTTCTCGCTCCCAACCGCATGACCGGTGCGTCTCACGCCGCCCGATTCCTGAACGTCCTTCTTACGATGGCGTATTTGCGGCGCCAGCGGATGGCGACGGCGCCTGGTTTGGCATCGCGCGCCGTAGCCGACTGGCCACCGTCGCGCACTCACAGCGCTGGGTAGTCGGTGTCTGGGTCGGCTCGCGATCCGACCTGATCTGCCAGTGTTGGACGATCTTCTGTGGAGATGCGGCGAGCGGAAGGTGCGCGATCAGGTCCCGATCTGATTAAGTCCGCCGCTAGGCCGGCCGCAAGGCGACCCCGAACTTGGAGGGCACTATGAAGCTATTGCTGACGTCCGGCGGCGTCACGAACCCCAGTATTCATGCGGCGCTCGTGGGGCTACTCGGCAAATCGATCGCCGAGAGCCGCGCGCTGATCGTGCCGACCGCTCAGCCTCGATCCACCGCGTGTGTGAGTTGTTGATCTTGGATTCGGGATTTGATCTTGCTGGGCGGGTGACCGGTGGTGTCGCGGGGCCATCGCCCGACCGTTTGTCGGTGTGTCCGGGTGGTGCT